>Ga0138256_10000383_pt1 | contig 49112 bp, 39 predicted proteins | sample KNB2016incub_MG_FD_105486 | JGI IMG/M metagenome (GOLD analysis project Ga0138256, IMG submission 105486) | Active sludge microbial communities from wastewater in Klosterneuburg, Austria - KNB2014incub_MG | ecosystem: Engineered > WWTP > Activated sludge > Unclassified | place: Austria...
AAAGGAGGCATAACGATCCAATTCTAAAAAAACATTTACCCATTCATGGTAAATAGTATTTGGTTGAGAAGACATCAAGGCTGTTTGCTCAACAAATGATTCTGATTTATTACAAGACATCGTTATACCGAATATGAAAACGATGGCTAAAAACAATAATCGCATTGACAATTTCATAAATAATGTTTTAGTTTAGTAATTTAATATTTAAAGACCTTTTTATCTTTATAAGGCAAATCTATAACCTACATTTTGAATTTGAAAACATTTTAATTTAATTTTTAAAAAATTAAATTATTTTTTAAAATTAAACTGATTTTAGAAATAGTCACATTTATATGATCCATTTAGATTCACAACATACCCTAAAAAGATACAGATTTTTGTCTAGTAAGTTAATTTCTTAACACAACTTGAACAAGATCCGACTTTAGATCTCCGACAAGCACTCTCCTATAATCATTACCCACATCGCCAAGGGTCTCACAATGATTTAAAAAATGTTGTATATAATAAATACCCTTGTATTTTTTATTTACCAAATAATGAATCATTTCATTTAATTCCTCCAACGCTAATAAATTAGAATGAAAAGTAGTTCTAACCTCAAAAGAACATGAAGATGAAATAAGTATATTCATTGATTTCTCAAACTTAGTAAATAGATCAGATTGGGTTACATGATAAAAATTCTTAGCCAATGACTTGAAATCCAATGCAACATAATCGACAAGATTAGCAGACAATAATTTTTCAAGTACTTTTGGATTGGATCCGTTGGTATCGACTTTAACCAACATATTTCGCTTTTTAAGCTCATTTATAAACGGAATTAAACCTGCATGCATGGTACATTCGCCACCACTTAAAACTACGCCATCTAACAGATTTTTTCGCGAATCAATAAAAGGTAAAACTTCCTCAAAACTAAAATGTCCCTTTCCTTTTACAATATCTATATTGTAACAATATTTACATCGCATATTACACCCAGCAAACCAAATAATACAAGCTGCCTTATCTGGATAATCCAATAACGTAAAAGGAGTAATATGATAAATAGGCTTAGTCACACCCTTTTTTTTCGACAAACGAAATTCGCTCTTTATGTTCACCTTTTTTACCCGTGTTAAAACTTTCTATAGGTCTGTGGTATCCCATCACTCTAGTAAATACTAGACATTTAGTGCGTTTCTCTTCATGCAAGTCTAAAAGTTTTTGTTGTTGATTACTATCCATTTTTTTGAGTTTTTAAATCGGTTATAAGATCATTTAATAATATTTCATCACAAGCAGGACAATAAAGATGTTCACCAGAAAGATAACCATGCGTTTTGCAAACACTAAATACTGGCGTCACGGTTATGTAGGGCAATCTAAAATTTGAAATAACCTTGCGAACGAGATTACGACAAGCCTCTGGGGAACTTACTTTTTCTCGCATGTATAGATGTAACACCGTACCTCCTGTGTACTTACACTGCATTTCATCCTGGAGCATTAATGCTTCAAATGGATCATCTGTGTGATTGACTGGAATCTGCGAACTATTGGTGTAATAAACATTGTCATTGTGTCCTGCTTGCAAAATATCTGGGTATCTCTTTTTATCTTCTTTAGCAAATCGATAAGTTGTCCCCTCTGCAGGTGTAGCTTCTAAATTATACAAATTTCCAGTTTCTTCCTGAAAGACCGTAATTCGTTTTCTAATATGATCGAGTACTTGAATTGAAAATTCATAACCTTCATGATGAATGATATTATATTTATCATTGGAAAAATTGCGAATCATTTCATTTATACCATTAACCCCTATTGTTGAAAAATGATTTCTTAAATGTGGCAAATATCTCTTAGTATAAGGGTATAATCCACGATCAAAAAGTTCCTGAATAAATAATCTCTTTTTTTCTAAACTCGATTTGGCAAATTCAAGAAGTTGATCTAAACGATTTATTAATCCGTCTTTATCTTCCCTATATAAATATCCCAATCGAGCCATATTTATAGTAACAACGCCAATACTTCCAGTCATCTCTGCACTACCAAATAGACCATTTCCACGTTTTAATAATTCGCGAAGGTCTAATTGTAATCTACAACACATACTTCTAATGGCATTTGGTTTATATGCATTTGGATTTTCTAATTTATTTCCTTGTTGATCATAGATGTATTGACTGCCAATAAAATTTTGAAAATAAGAGGAACCCACCTTAGCTGTGTTTTCAAACAATAGATCCGTATTCTCGCCATACCAATCAAAATCTTCCGTGATATTAACAGTAGGAATTGGAAATGTAAATGGTTGTCCATTGGAATCACCTTCTGTCATTACGGTATAGTATGCCTTGTTAATGATATTCATTTCCTTTTGAAAATGTTTATAAGACAAATCAGTTAAATGATCTACACCAATTGCTTTGGCTCTGATCATTAAATCGTTTGATTTAATATTTTCAAAAAGATGACGATTATTTTTAGTTGGAATTTGTTCTTTTAAATCTTCAGGAACAACCCAATCTAATGTAATATTCGTAAAGGGTGATTGACCCCATCTCGCTGGCACATTTAAATTGTAAACAAAACTTCTAATCGCTTTTAGAACTTCATCGAAGGAAAGATTATCCTTGAAAACATAAGGCGCCAAATACGTATCAAATGAACTGAAGGCTTGAGCTCCTGCCCATTCACTTTGTAGTATTCCTAAAAAATTAGCCATTTGCCCTAAGGCCTCTCTAAAATGTGAAGGAGGTTTACTTTCAACACGACCCCTAACACCATTAAATCCATCATTCAACAATATACGTAAACTCCATCCCGCACAATAGCCAGTTAGACAATCGAGATCGTGTATATGCAAATCTGCATTGCGATGAGCGAATCCCTCTTCCTTTGAATAAACTTTATCCAACCAATAATTAGCAATCACTTTTCCTGCTACATTATTGATCAATCCAGCACTGGAATAAGAAGTATTGGCATTAGCGTTAATCCTCCAGTCTTTTTGAAAAACATACTCTTCAATGGTTTGAGAACAATCAATATAGGTGGTATCTTGATTTAAACCACCTACGTGTTCACGTTGCATTTTTCGCGTATGTCGATGCAACATGAACGCGCGCATGGTTTCAAAGTGATGTTTATCAAACAACTCTTTTTCTATAATGTCCTGAATATCTTCAACTGCCCAAATAGACTTTTCTTCTAACTTTTTAAACACTGCATTTAAAACATGAATGTCTGTCTTTTGCTTTTGTCCTTGAAAAGCTTTTTGGATCGCATCCTCAATTTTAAAAGATAAATAAGGATGATATGATCCATTCCTTTTAATTACCAATTTTGTCATTCAAATATGATTTTAATTCTCATGCAAATAAATAATTAGTATCCATACTATTCCTCGATAAATACAATTTATTTCAATGTACATGTACTATTTCTTCCGGAGTTTCTTTTTGAATAAATTGAAGTTTGATTTCTTCATCCATCATTTTAATATCATATGTTTTGGCCTTGAGTGAATTTATTCGAGACACTATAAACCAGGTTAATGGGATAACACCGCCGAAGAAAAAAACAGAAGCTCCAATTCCTCTCAACCAAGTCAATGACTTAAACACACCAAAATCCATAAATTTTGAAGATCTCCCATACCAAAGACCCTGTTCTACAACGGCTTTAAACTGTATCGATCCTGCTGGGAAAAGATCTAAAACAACCATTAACATAAGGCCTGCATTTATAGACCAAAATGAAAAATTAACTACTTTATCATTCCATCGATCATCTTTAATTATTAACCTGGATGCAAAAAGTAAAGCGGCTAATGAAATATTTCCGTACACACCCATTAAAGCTGCATGAGCATGATTTACAGTAAGATAAGTACCATGTTCAAAATAATTCATAATAGGTAGATTAATAATAATACCGAGTACACCTGCTCCAAAGAAATTCCAAAAATTCACAGCAATTAAAAATTTAAAAACTGCAGGAAAACCAAAACCCTGCAACTGATTATGTGCAACATCTCCAACTGCCATAGTAGGCATATTTTTAAAACGCCAAGCTTCCACAGTCAATAATATTAATGGTACAAACTGCAATGTAGAAAATACACTTCCCAATGCCATCGTAGCTACTGGTTTTGCATTCCAATAAAAATTATGTGAAATACCTAATAAGCCAGTACCTAAAAATAATATGGTTGCAAAATATACAACACGTATTGCTGCTTGTCTGCTTACCAAACCCATTAAGACCATTAAGTAACTGACAATAACGGTTATGAACACTTCAAAAAAAGCTTCCACCCACATGTGTACAACCATCCATCGCCAAAAATCGGCAATCACAAAATTCGTCTCAGGTTTTGCAACAAATCCTGATATAAAAAGTAGCGGAATTCCAATGACGGAATACATAATCCAATTGGGAAGATTCCAAGGCTCTCCTCGAACAAATGCTGGTTTAATACCCTTATAAACTATAATTCCCCATAGTACAAAAACACCCATCAATAAAACTTGGTACGCTTTACCAAAATCAACGAATTCCCAACCTTGGTGACCTAACCAATAATTCATTTTTCCCATCAAACCTAATGGCCCAAGTACCATTCCAGTCAAAGAACCACCAACTAAAATAAATAATAAAACAAATAAAGTATTAATTAATTTAAGTTGACCCGGAAATTCTTTTTTGGAGAGGATCGGTAAAATAAAAATAGAAGAAGCAATCCAACAAGTAGAAATCCAATATAAGGAAAGCATTAAATGCCAACTTCGGGAAATCGTAACAGGCATGTCATTTGTTATTTGAACACCTATATAACTCAACCAATTTATAAAATCATTGATGGTTATAAGACCACTAGAAACTTGTAAAAAGAATAATAAAATAGCCACAAAAAAGAATTTGAATGTAGCCCTTTGAGAAGGTGTAGGTTTAAACGATCTTACTCTTTCTATTGTAAATAAATCTCTTTTCGGTGGTTTGAAAAATTTATTAGGTAATTGATTGTATTGGCCAATGAAATATAGGACAATTCCACACATTAAAACAAAAGCCAATAAACCCAAAACACTCCATAAAATAACCGGAGAAGTTGGTGTATTACCAGCACCTGGGTCGTAGGGCCAATTGTGTGTATAACTAAAATTGGTACCAGGTCTTTCTGTTACACAAACCCATGCACCCCAGAAAAAAAACGAACCCAAATCAGCCGTTTCTTGTCTGCTTTTTATATAATCTTTAGGAGGGAAACCAGAACCTGTATTCTTATCAATGAATATATCGGTATAATATTTTTGAACTTCAGCTAATGCATAAGACTGAGCCGCAGACAAAGCAACAATATTCTCCGCCTTATTGTAATGATTTTGCTTTAATTCCAATTTAACTTGCTCTTTAATTTGGCTGATATCACTTGCTGTTGGGTCTTTACCAGTTTTTGATTTAAATTCCTCAACATAAAAACGATTCATAGCTAAAGTCATCTCATGCAATGCTTCCGCAGTAAAATCAGGACCTCGTTGAGCACCATCTCCAAAGAAACTACCGTATTCCATCAATGCATAATTATGAAATACTTCTTGACCCCGTTCAATGGTTTTTTGATCCATAACAACTCGCCCATTTTGATCTTTAAAACCCGTCATTGGCGGCGCATCAACATAAGTTTGATAGCCGATCATGCCGACACCTAATATACTAATAATCAAAATAAATATAAGCGGCCCTCGCCAATTTTTGGTATTCATAATATAGCTCATGTTCTTAGTAGCGGTAGTTCCACTTTGTTCATGTTGTCCATTTTGTCCATTTGATTCCATAACAATTTATTTTTCTTGTAAGAATAAATTTGATTTTATTTAAGACTAATTTATCTTAAATATAGTTAAAAAAAAGGATTCACATTTATAATCTCATTTTTCCTTTTTGAATGTTTTCAGCCAAAAAAGCCAATGAAGTTTTCCTAAACTCAATCTCTAAAGATCCCTTAACCTCTTTCCAAAAATTGTGTACCGGACAAGGTTCCTTCGAACCACAACCGGGAAGTCCCAATAAACATTTTGAAAAAAAATCTTGTCCCTCCAAAATATGTACCAAATCGATTAAAAATATTTGATCCATTGGCTTCTTCAATAAAACCCCTCCGTGTGGTCCCCTATGTGATTCCAAAATTCCATTCTGAGTCAAAACCTGAAACGTTTTCGTCAGAAAATGAAAAGAAATATCCAACTCCGTGGAAATCTCTCCAATATTCACATAACGATCCCCGTCGCTCTTGGTAGCTACATAAATCAAAGCCCTTAAACCATAAATTGTTGCCTTGGATAATACTTTCAAATTCGATAATATTTAAGACTATTTTGACCCAAATATAAAAACAATTTTCATTTTCCAAACATTTTTTAAAATATTTTTACAAATGAATACTTTAAACTCTTCCTAAAATGAAGTAAAAAAGCTATAAATTTAATGATCATCTATTAATATCCTATTGACAATCTATTAGTTAAAGAATCATTAAACTTGAAACTATGTATCTAATTCAACATGCTATTTTTTATTCACCATACTAAAAAATTCTTTATTTTAAAGTCATAAATTCATAATAATTGGAAACCAAATTCAAAAATAAGTTCATATTTATAATCCGAATATGTTCAAAACTCAATAATCAAAAATATCAGATTCTCTATTATATAAGGTTTGCTTTCCAACAATAATTCAAATACTACATATTATATGTTGATCTGCATCAAGTATGATATAAAAATAAAATCAGACCTTTTAAGACGCTTTACTCTTATAATATGATTCCAATCATAATTCAGGTCGTTATATCACTATACCTTTGCATTACAACAAAATATTCATCCTATATAAAATACAGATAAAAATGAAAATAGAAGAAACATTAACCATTGCAGATATCGTATCTAAAAATATAAAATCAGCCCATGTATTTAAAAAATTTGGTATAGATTTTTGTTGCGGTGGTGGCATTTCCATTGAAAAGGCATGTGAAAATAAAAACATAAACATCAATGAACTTTTACAAGAATTAAAAAACATAGATGACTTTTTAGTTCCTTCACAAAATTACAATCTCTGGGAATTGGATTTTCTCATTGATTACATTATTAATAATCATCACACCTATGTCAAAAATTCCTTGACATTAATCGATGAATATGCCTCAAAAGTATCTAAGGTTCACGGAACATCCTATCCTGAGGCAGTACAAATTGAAAATATATTCAAGCATGTCGCTGAAGAACTGAAATCGCATATGGCTAAAGAAGAGATGGTCCTCTTTCCATATATTAAAAATTGCGTTGTCGCAGATAAGAATCATTCTCAAAAACCCATTCCTCCATTTGGACCAATACTGAATCCAATTCATATAATGCAACAAGAACATGAACAAGTAGGAAACATGCTAAAAGAAATAGATCAATTAAGTAACCATTACAATCCACCCATTGGTGCTTGCAACACTTTTAAAGCATTATATGCCAAACTTGATGAATTCGAACAAGACTTACATATTCATGTTCACCTTGAAAATAATATACTTTTTCCGAAAGCAACTTTACTCGAAATTTCATTGACTCAAAAATTTTAAAATACAGTTATAACCTATTTAGTTTATTCATATAAATAAACTTTTAAATATTATTTGATTAACACAAATAATAGCTTCAATCAAATATGCAAATAAATCAATCATAAATAAAATAATAACTTATTTTAAATTGAAATCAATGGCATAGGATGTACCTTTGACCATAATATATGACTCAATAATAGCTAATAAAAACTTTTTATTCGACCTATTTGATTGTAGTTTTTAATATGTTTTAATAATTATTTATCCCATATCATTTATGAAAACCATTATAGAACCCTTCAAAATCAAATCCGTAGAACCCATTTTTTTCAATACTGAAAAACAACGAAAAGAGATTTTAGAACAAGCCTTTTATAATCCATTTCTAATCCATTCTACTGATGTCATCATTGATCTATTAACAGATAGCGGTACTAGCGCAATGAGCAGTAATCAATGGGCTGGTATTATGCAAGGCGATGAATCTTATGCTGGCAGTCCTAGTTTTTTCAGATTTGAAGAAACAGTACAAAAAATCACCGGAATGCCTTTGGTCATCCCTACACATCAGGGCCGAGCTGCCGAAAAAATTCTTTTTAGTATACTTGGGGGACCAGGAAAATATTTCGTTAGTAATACTTTGTTTGATACCACAAGAGCCAATATTGAATATTCCGGTGCCACAGGTGTAGATCTATTATGTGAAGAAGGGAAACATCCTTCAATTCCTGCTCCATTTAAAGGCAACATGGATGTTCCTGCACTGAAAAAATTCATCGAAGAAAAAGGTGCTTCCAATATTCCGCTTGTAATGATTACTGTTACTAACAATTCGGGTGGCGGACAACCTGTAAGCATGCAAAATATTAAAGACGTAAAAGCAATATGCTCAGCTTATAATATTCCACTTTATATAGATGCCTGTCGGTTTGCTGAAAATTCTTATTTTATTAAATTAAGAGAAGCAGAATACGCTCATAAATCCATTCCTGAAATTGCACATGAGTTGTTCTCTTATGCAGACGGATGCACCATGAGCGCAAAAAAAGATGCTTTTGCAAATATTGGAGGCTTTCTCGCTATGCATAATAAAGATCTTGCCATGCAATGTAGAAACCTCTTAGTCATTACAGAAGGCTTCCCTACTTACGGAGGATTGGCTGGAAGAGATTTGGAAGCTATTGCCATAGGACTGAACGAAGTCATGGATGAAAACTATCTCCAATACCGAATTAGAAGCATAGAATATCTGACTCAAAAATTAATTGCGGCAGGAGTGCCGGTTATGCAACCCGCAGGTGGACATGCCGTATATCTTGATGCTAAAGCTTTGTTGCCTCATATTCCTGTAGATCAATATCCTGGTCAAGCATTAGTTGGTGCATTATATGTAACAGGTGGGGTAAGAGGTGTAGAAATTGGGTCATTGATGTTTGGAAAATATGATGCCCATCATAAACTCATCCCCGCACAATTAGAATTGGTGCGGTTAGCTATTCCAAGAAGAGTATACACCCAAAGTCACATTGATTATGTGGCCGAGGTCATCATTGAAGTATTTAACAAACGAGGAACGATTCATGGCCTTCAGATTACTGAAGAGGCTCCTTTGCTCCGACATTTTACCGCCAAATTAAAGCCAATTTAAAAAAATAAATATCATGAAACATATCAAACATAGTTGGGCAGAACCCTACAAAATAAAAATGGTGGAATTGCTCAAGATGACTACTCCTTCTCAGAGAAAAAAAGCAATGAAAGAAGCCGGATATAATACTTTTTTATTAAAGTCCGAAGATGTATACATAGATTTACTAACGGATAGTGGGACCTCAGCAATGAGTGATCGACAATGGGCTGGAATGATGATGGGAGATGAAGCTTATGCCGGTAGTCGAAATTTTTATCACCTGGAAGAAGTGGTCAAAGATGTTTATGGTTATAAATATTTAATTCCAACACACCAGGGCCGCGGTGCTGAAAACATCCTTTCTAAAATCCTAATTAAAAAAGGTGACATCATTCCTGGCAATATGTATTTTACCACAACTCGCCTACATCAGGAATTAGCAGGTGGAACATTCCAGGATATTATTATTGATGAAGCGCACGACTCGGAAAATGAATTTCCCTTCAAAGGAAATGTAGATCTTAATAAACTTGAAGCTTTAATAAAAAAATACGGGGCTAAAAAAATTCCTTATGTAAGTATGGCTACCAGTGTAAATATGGCGGGAGGACAACCCATCAGTATGAAAAATTTAAAAGAACTTCGAGCGCTGACTAAAAAACACAAGATCCGTATCATTCATGACATGACCAGAGTAGCTGAAAATGCCTATTTCATTCAGCAAAAAGAAAAAGGATATGAACATAAAACAATAAAAGAAATCGTCAAAGAAATATGTTCCTATACTGATGGGGCTACGATGAGTGCTAAGAAAGATGCACTGGTAAACATTGGTGGTTTCCTTGCTGTAAACGAATGGGATATTTTTGAAGAAGCGCGCAACATGGTAGTTGTTTATGAAGGCCTTCATACCTATGGCGGACTTGCCGGAAGAGATATGGAAGCAATGGCCATTGGCATTGGTGAAAGTGTAAGTGATGAACACATAAAAGCTAGAGTAGGACAAGTCATTTATCTAGGCGAGAAAATGTTACAATATGACATTCCTATTGTAAAGCCCATAGGTGGACATGGCATTTTTGTAGATGCAAAAAAGTTTTTACCCCATATCAAGCAGGAACAATTTCCTGCCCAAACATTAGCTGCTGAAATTTATCTCGATTCTGGTGTCAGAACCATGGAAAGAGGAATAGTCTCTGCAGGACGCAAAGCTAATGGAGCAAACTATTTACCAAAATTAGAATTGGTAAGATTTACCATTCCTCGTCGCGTATATACTCAGGCCCACATGGATGTAATAGCAGAATCAGCAGCAAGAGTTTATGAAAAAAGACACAAACTCAACGGTATGAAAATGGTCTATGAACCTAAGTATCTTCGCTTCTTTCAAGCAAAATTTGAAAAACTTTAAATTTGCAAAGAAGTAAAGTGAGTCACAACAATATGAACTGTTCTAGTATTCAGCTTAGGATAAAATCCATATGAAAATTAAAATATAACAAATTTATTGAATAACATAGAAACCAGCAAGTATCACATTTAATTCAATTTGCTATAATCACGCTCAGTTATTGTTACTTCAAAAAATATTAAACTTTAAACAATATGTCCATCTGTCATCCTATAGTTTGATTAGCATTAAAATTGTATAGAATAAATCAAATGTGTCGTTTAACCACACGACACCAAATTTTATATTACTTTTACCCCAGAATTAGGATCCAATTTTAACAAAATGTCTGAAATACGAACCATAGAATTAATGTCTCCCGCGGGGAATTTCGAATCATTGATGGCCGCCATTCAAGCAGGTTGCAATTCGATATATTTCGGTGTGGAACAACTGAACATGCGTGCCCGTTCAAGTATTAATTTCACTTTGGAAGACTTAAAAAAAATTGCACAAATCGGCAAGGAGAATCAAGTAAAAACTTATCTGACACTCAATACGATCTTGTATGATCATGATATCAATCTGATGAAAAGCATAGTAGATGCAGCAAAATCAAATGGCATTTCTGCCATCATAGCATCCGACCATGCCGTAATGAATTATGCAAAAAAAATTGGGATGGAAATTCATATTTCTACTCAAGCGAATGTTTCCAATATTGATACCGTAGAATTTTATTCTAATTTTGCAGACGTTATTGTGTTAGCAAGGGAATTAAGTCTCATGCAAGTAGCAGATATCAGTCGAGAAATTAAAAGAAGAAATATTACCGGTCCTAAAGGGAATTTAATTGAATTGGAAATTTTTGCCCACGGGGCCTTATGCATGGCGGTTTCCGGTAAATGCTACCTAAGTCTACATTCACATTACGCATCAGCGAATCGAGGTGCTTGTATTCAAAATTGCAGAAGAAGTTATATTGTAACAGACAAAGAAGATGGCATTGAATTTGAAATAGACAATGAAATGATTATGTCGGCAAAAGATTTATGTACCATAGATTTTATTGATCAAATTATTGATGCTGGAGTCCGAGTTTTAAAACTCGAAGGAAGAGGGAGAGCCGTTGATTATGTATACACCGTAACTAAATGCTATAATGAAGCCATTAATTCGCATTTAAATGGAAATTTCAACAAAGAAAAAATTGAGGTATGGAAACGAGAATTGGCAACAGTATATAATCGGGGTTTTTGGGATGGATATTATCTGGGCAAAAAAATGGGCGAATGGAGCAATGAAAATGGTTCCAAAGCAACTAAAAAGAAAATTTATATAGCGAAAGCCATAAAATACTTTGACAAAATGGGCGTGGGAGAATTTGTATGTGAATCACACAGTTTAAATATAGGTGATGAAGTGATCATAACCGGACCTACCACTGGATATATTCAATCTAAAATAGAAGACATTAGAGTGAATAAAATATCCGTTGCAAAATCACAAAAAGGGGAATCCTTTTCTATAAAAATAAATGAAAAGATTAGGCCATCTGACAAGCTTTACAAACTTGTAAGTGAAAACACATGATTAGAATCACCCAGCAAAGAGCAAAATGCATTGGTTGCAATGCTTGTGTTGAAGCATCCCGACAAAGATGGCGGATTTCAAAAAAAGATGGAAAATGTACTTTGGTTGGATCTGTTAACAAGAAGGGTTTTTATTCTGTATTAATTAATGATGATGAACTTGAAGAAAACCAAATGGCAGCTCAAAATTGCCCGGTTAATATTATAAAAATTACTCCTTTTAAAAAATAGAAACAATGTCTCAACACAAAATAAGAATTACTAAAAAATTTTCCTTCGATATGGCACATGCACTGTATGGATATGATGGTCCTTGTAAAAATATTCATGGTCATACTTATCATTTAAGCATTACACTAATTGGAAAGCCTATTGAAGATATTAAAAAAACTAAATTAGGTATGGTCATCGATTTTGGTGATCTAAAAGATATTGTACACAAACACATTATACAAGTTTTTGATCATGCATTGGTGTTAAATCAAGAAGCACCCTATTCGAAATCTGAAGTTATCTCCAATGAGTTCGAAAAAGTTATTTTAGTTCCATTTCAGCCAACTTGTGAAAACTTATTATTAGATTTTGTGGATAGGTTGAGTGATAAGTTTAATATCTTGACTCCAATCTTTAGTATTAGACTTGAAGAAACTCCTACTTCTTATGCAGAATGGTTTTTGGAAGATAATCAATAGTTATACTGCATGACCTATTTGTAATACATTAGGATTTATTAAAAATATCGGATTTCAAATGCTTTTTCAATAGATAATGATTCAAGTAAAAACAAGCAACCTTAAAAATCTATATAAAGAAATAAATCATATATAAGTAGATTCCTTTAACATGTGACGTACTACTTATGATACATAAGTTGACGCTTTTTCTTTCCTTTAGCTATTCTTTCTTTTCGTAATAATGCAGCATCAAATTGTATTTTATCCTCTTTGGTTAATGGTTTAACAGAAATAATTGGAGTGGCTTTCCCTAAATCGTCGAGTGCAACAAAAGTGAAATAGGCTTTGCTTACCAAGTATTTCTTTTCTGAGGTCACCTTCCTTGCAAAAGCGTGAACATAAATTTCCATAGACGTATTAAATGCCCTAGTTATTCTTGCCAAAATCGTAATAATATCACCAATTTTGGCGGCTGAATAAAAATCAACATGATTAATTGAAGCCGTCACGCAAATTTTACCACAATGAGTTTGTGCACAAACTGCAGCACCTATATCCATCCATTCGACCAACCTTCCTCCTTGCAAAATATCCATTGGATTAGCATCATTTGGACAGACCACTTCCGTCTTGATCGTAAATGAACTTGTTGGAGATTTAAATTCTTTTATCTTTCCCATTTCAGTATATTCACTAAAACATAAATCTAAAGAGCTATGATTTATCCTTTTTTAGAAACCAAAACCTAAATGAAGACCACCTAATTGTGTATATCCAGAATTTTTAGCTGGTCCGAATCTTCCTGGAGCAACTAATTCAACAAAAAAAACAGAACCTTCATTAATTCTAAATGCTTTATTGATCAAGGGTGTAAATCCAAATTGTTTTTCCCCACTTTCAAATGCCAATCTGAATCCCAATGTCCATCCCTGTTTTAGTGGATAAAGTATTCCTGGATGATATAATAAATGAACATTATAAGGTATTTCCGTGGTCAGATAAGGCTTAATTACCGGAACAAACTCAAGATCAATAATGGCTTTTCCAGGTGTCTTTAAACTAATGCCAAATGGAAAACCAATCGTGTAAAAATCATATTTGTCTAAATAAATAACATCACCTTTATTAATGGCAAAAGCTATTTGGACTACCCCAAAGTGATATCCCAAAACTTTAGGCGAAGAAATTTTTTCCGCAACACTAGTGTCTTGCGAATGAATCTGATTTAAAAAAAATACGAATAATCCTAAAATGAATAGTTGCACTTTTAACATAATTTCAATTTTTTTAGATGAATATTGAAAGATAACTTTATTTAAGACAAAATTATCTTAATAATGTTTACGAAGTATCTATTTTCTAAAAAATCTTTTCTGAAATTATAAAATATAAAAGTCGGGATACAACAACAAGTGTACCCCGACAAAATGTTTCAAACCACCGTACTTCTTTATGGCTTTGGAATAAATAAAAAAACAATGCAGGTTAGGCAAATCTAAATTAATCTACTGCATGACATCATAATAAGCTAAACATTTATAGTCTTATGTGACTCAGATTCAAAAACATCAAAAATCAAATAGTTAATTTTAGTAGACCAAAATCACTGATTAATTCTTTAATACAAGCATTATTGAGTACAAGAATCGTCAATAAATGAAGAAGCTTCAGAATATTCGCAATGAAAATAAGAAATGTCAAGTGCTAAATTAACGATTAACTTACCTACAAAAACTTCATTTGGACCACCATCAGCAAATAATTTACCATTAATATCACCATTAAATTTTACACTTTGCAATACTTGGTTAGGATCAAAAAGACGAGTAAGCAAACCGTTCAAATTAGCAATTTCCTTCGCCCTTAAATTAATATTTATTGGACTTGGTGATCCTAGAAATTTGGTCACTTCATAAGAGCTAAGGTTTAAAAAGTTACTATACGATTGTCCCTCAGGTGCAAACACATTCATAGAATATTCTACAAATGGTGCATTTTTTGGATTAGCATCTGGTTCGATTTTTAATTTTATGGATTTCAAAGTTACTTTAACTTTCTGTGCATAGAAAGGAATGTTCAATGCCTTCTGTACATCAGTTCGCGAAATAATGCTTTCCCAATTTTTCTGATCAAGTGTATTTATAGTCAAACTCAAAGGAATAATTCTTGTCTCAGATTCGTAAACTTTAATATAATCTGCACAACCAAAGAATGTAGTAATAATAATAAATGATAGAAGTAAATTGGTAAAATAATTTAATGTTTTCATTTTTATTGTTTTTTTGTTTTATGATTAGAATTTTAATATGATACCTGATTCAGCCATTGGAAATTTTGCATAACTGATTCCTAAATTAAACCGAAAGACCTTACCTAATTTTACACCACCTCCTAAACCAAAAAATAGTGGAAAATCATTTTTGTTTTTAAACTCAATTTTATTCCCCCCTTCTTCCGCATCAGGTGTATATGTCACATCCATATTTCCTAACTGATAAGCAATACGACCATAATAATAAAAGTGCTTTAAATCTCTTCCCCCATCAAGACTAATCAAATGATTGGTTAAAATGACTCTATTTCCCAATTTTATACTTTGGAAGGAATATCCAGCATTTACATTATAATTAATAAGATTAAAATAGTGCCCAATATCATGCCTTAATGCTGCTCCAATTAATTGGAGCTTGCCAAAATCTTCTCCAAAATTAATGGCTAAAAATCTTAAATTAAGCTCCGAATTCAATACTCCACCAATCGTAATTTGAGGCAAAGCAAACGGAACCCACTTGGCATTAATTCCTGCAGGAAATGTGTACGTTAATCCATTGCTATCTGTGACAGTTGTGACTTCTGCTGGACCCAAAATAGTAGAAACCTTGGTCTTCTGCTCCGGTGAAAAAGGATCTTCCGTAGTAGCCGAAAAGGTCTTTAGATTATCTGTGACCCATGCTGCAGATCCGACTATACCTATTTTGACATAAAAATGACTGTCGATTTTTGGTTCTGTGATTAGTCCTATGTTGAACACTCCAGTTAAAATATCAGAAACGGGTTGGACATAGCCGTCCTTGTTCTTGCCCAAATAATTATCTAAATAGTCATCAATGTTCTGAGCAGAAAGCAACATTTGAGACATTGTCAAAAAAAACACGATCAAAAATCTATTTTTCATAATCAAATTTTCTCCAAACTTAATTTTTAAATAGAATATTTAAAATGACTAAAAACATGATTTAAAATGATTTGTATCAGGTGTTAAATATAGATTTAGTTCTACATTAGAGGGCCTGCTTTTTAATGAGTTGAAATAAAGATTTTTATTCATACTATAACTAATAAACGATCTAAATACTTCTTAAGAAATATTCAGAATTTGAATCTGTTCCATTAAAAGTCTATAGCCTTAACCTAGGGAAACATTACTAAGATTACCAGAAATAAAATCTTCAATGCTAAAATTAATGCATACATTAATTTTTTACCTCAATTGGCATAATGACGGTAAATAATGTATCACATTTTGTTAAAATTCACAAGAAAACAATAAATTATTTAAGGTACTCATTTTAAATTACCAGCAATCCGCAATAAAGTATTCTGCCAACAATTGAATAGCACCTAACCATTAAACTTATAGCATGAATTTTCTTATATAAAATTTCATTTCACTGAAATAAATGAAGCTTAACTAAGCAGTAAAACATTATAATGCGTCTTTCAGTTTATTATAATTTAAATCCTCTTATCCTAAAAACCTCTTTTGTGCTTTGGCATTGTATGAAATACAAACCTCCTTTTAAATTAAATAATTCTGGTAAGGCAATGGAATTAAAGCCTTCCTTAACCATAATATTTTTGCTCATAACCCTCCATCCTTCATTAGAATAAACAGTCACTTGAAATTTGGAATCATAAGATGAAAAAATATTCAATTGGGTAATTTGAATAAAGGGATTTGGAGACAAACTCAAAACCATGTTGTTTACTCCATCAGGATTAAAATTCGAGACCACCTTATCTTCACTAACTCTTATTTGAGATGTACATTTGGTTTTATTACCAGCATGATCATGAACCCATATGTCAACATCTATGATTTTGCCGGTATCCTGAATATCAAATTGAAGTGAATTGATAGTTGCAATAGAATCAAAACTTATTGATCTTATACCACAATTGTCTGTCGATCCATCATCAAATTGATTCGCATTAATCTTAATGGTTTGATTTGAATCCAATTTAAATTCCACAATTTCGGATTTGCATTTTGCAGTTGGCGGTTCCAAATCTTTGATGCATTGAATATGAATTCTCTGATTAAATGTATAATTACGTCCGTTATCCCAATTAATAAAAGTCCATATTCGTTCTACAATTTTTGTCGATAAACATAGGGTATCTATCACACTTACCAATGAATCCACATAGTTATAGGCAAAAAATGTACAATCGTTGTCATATAGTTTTTTGGGTAAAACATATTTTGCCATAGGATTTCCATTTCTATCCTTCTCCCAATGGTCACCACAATCAAAAATTGGATTTTCAACTCCATCAAATTTTGGAAAATAAACCGTACTATCTAATACGGGTCGCTTATATAAAATGGTATTACTAAAATTAAATGAAATATTATCGGTTCTGGTAATCCTAAATCGAAGGGTTTCAATATGTTCATAAATATTATCCTTTGGCAGTTTAGTACTTAATATATCAGTTATTTTAATTTTAACGATTCCACATCTGGACCATCCACTTACTAAATACTCACCATTTACGAAATTAATTTTTACGCTATCGGGTAATTCAAAACCTTGCAATTTAAATGTTCCATAACGTGCACATTCACTTATAAATAAAGTGTCCAATTGTTTTGGCACTAAATCTTCTATACAATCCACAAAATTGAGTTGCAAATCTCCAAAACAAAAATGTTGATTACTTAAATCTGCAACATGGAATCTTAAATACCTTGGAAGCTGGTCGGACAAACTATCTAGTGGTGTCAATACACCATTTAGCACCCAAGAAACCTGATATTGGCGATCTTCACAATATCCAATGTCTAATAAATCCTTAGCTGTTATCTTTAGTTTACGACCTCGCTCAACAGTAATATATAAGTTCGATTTTGCAACCAATATATTGCAAGCTAACAATTCTCTACTTTCAATGAAAGTAACCAAACAAAATAGGATCAACCTAAAGCTTGGTTTAAAAATAGGAAAATTCAATAAATAATTAACAAATGCAGAATCAACAATCTTGGATTTCATAAAATAAAAATTAAATGTAGGGCAATAAATTACAGATGCGAGGAGTCCAAATAATCCAATCTTATTGAATTACATTAGATCCCCTATTCCTAAATATTAACAAATGTTGATTTATCCGAGATTCAAATTGAACACATCATTCATCTACTAACAACATGTCTGCTACAAAACTAATAATATAACTTTATATAAACAGCATTTCATAAAGGATTTTTATGCATTATATCCATTTGCTTGTGAAATTTTAAATATTAATTAAAGAAACAGCTATTTCAGATCAATAAAACAGCCTAATTACTTAATAAATTTTACAATCGTTATACCAAAAGATTTTTAGCTTTGACCAAAATTTATTAAAATGAATATGCGATTCAATTATTTTTCTCTTATTTCAATTACTCTGTTTCTAATGTCAAATCACTCTTTGGATGCACAGGTGAACGCTGGTCTATTTCGTTTTCCGGATGTTTCCTCCACCCAAATCGTTTTTAGTTATGCCAATGATCTATGGCTAGTCCCAAAACAAGGTGGAAATGCCCTGAAAATAAGCTCACCTGTAGGTATGGAAGTGTTTCCTAAATTTTCACCCGATGGACAAAAAATTGCTTTTTCTGCAAATTATGATGGCAATGCAGATGTCTATTTGCAATCCATAATGGGTGGTGTCCCAACTCGGCTCACCCAGCATGGTAAAAGCGATCGGATGGTAGATTGGCATCCTAATGGTCAAGACATTTTATTTGCATCCAATCGAGAGAGTGAAAAAGATCGATTCAACCAATTGTATACCATATCAATTCAGGGTGGTTATCCTACCAAATTGCCCTTTGCTTATGGTGAATTCGGAAGTTATTCATCCGATGGACAGCAGATGGCTATGGTTATCAAATCAGAAATTTTTAGAACCTGGAAGCGTTATCGCGGTGGTGATGTAGCAGATATATATCTATTTAATTTAAAAGATAGTTCGTCTCAAAATATTTCAACCTCAATAGATGCAAGCGAAGAACTTCCTATGTGGCACGACAAGAATATTTATTTTTTGTCAGACAATGGACCTGAAAAAAGAATGAACCTGTGGAGATACGATCTGAAATTGAAATCTCGCACACAACTTACCATGTTTAAAGATGATGACATTCATTTTCCATCACAAGGACCTGAAGATATTGTTTTTGAAGCATCCGGCAAACTATACCTTTATTCACTTAAATCCAATCAATTAACTGAAGTTAAAGTCAATATCATCACAGATAAAATCAGATTAAAACCTTCCTTAGAAAATGTAGATAAATTAATTGAATTTGCTGCAATAAGTCCTGATGGCAATCGCACCTTGATAGAAGCTCGGGGAGAGATCTTTTCATTGCCCGCAGAAAATGGTTCTGTAATTAATTTAACTCAATCATCGGGCTCTGCACAACGTTTCCCTAAATGGTCTCCAGATGGTAAAACAATCGCTTATTGGAGTGACCAATCTGGTGAACATGAATTATGGACTATGAATGCTACAGATCCAAGTTCAAAGAAAAAAATGACGAATTACGGTCCCGGATATCGATACCAATTGTTTTGGTCACCTGATAGTAAAAAATTGGCCTTCATAGATCAGACTATGCAAATTAGAATTTTCGACATCACTACCGGAGCGAGCATCAATGTCGACAAAGGACTTCGAATGACCCATGGAAGTTTAATGGGCTTTAACCCCAGTTGGTCACCGGACAGCAGATGGTTGACTTACAACAGAGATCTTGAAAATTATCACAATGCTGTATTTGTTTTTGATGTAAATCAACAAAAACTTCACCAAATAACAAGCGGATATTATGAATGTAGTTCTCCTGTATTTGATAGCGAAGGAAAATATATTTACTTGTTTACGAATCAACTTTTTCAACCATCTTATAGTGATATTGACAATACATTTATTTATACCAATTCAACTCAGATCGCTGCAATAAGTCTTCTTAAAAAAACGCCTTCACTCTTGAGTCCAAAGAATGATACCGTGGTCATTAAATCTGAACCTGAAACAATTGCAAAAGCTAAAGAGACCAAAAATAGGAAAGCAAAAGAAAATAAAGAAAAGAAAGACAGCACTGCACAAAAAATAATTCCGGTAGAAATAGATTTTGATCAGATTGAATCACGCATGGTTGTACTTCCAATTGCTAATGGGAATTTTGGTAATATAACTTCAAGCACCGGAAAAATAATTTACTTAAAAGTTCCAAACACTGGATCACCAAATAGTGCAAAAATGTCAATTGCTTATTATGATATCGAAAAGAGGGAAGAAAAAAATATTTTAGATGATGCAAATGGTTTTATCTTAAGCGCAGATGGTAAAAAATTACTTGCTTTTAAAGGTGAGGCCATGGCCATAATTAAACCCGAAGAGAATCAAAAATGGGAAAAACCATTACGCACTGCTGAAATGTCCATGATGGTTGATCCTGCTCAAGAATGGAAACAAATTTTAACAGATGTATGGCGCTTGGAGCGAGATTTTTTCTATGATGGTCAAATGCATGGAGTCAATTGGAATCTCATAAAAGAACGTTATTTAAAAATGTTAGAAGTAGCAACCACAAGAGAAGATGTGAATTTTATTATTGGTGAAATGATAGCTGAACTTAATGCTTCACATACTTATCGTGGTGGTGGACCAGAAGAACGTGCTGCACAAAAAAATGTCGGGTATTTAGGTATCAATTGGGAATCCGAAGGTCCATTTTATAAAATTAAGCATATTATTAAACCTGGATCTTGGGACGCTGAAATCAAATCTCCTTTAGCAGCACCGGGCTTGGTAATTAAAGAAGGCGATTACATTCTTGCAGTTAATGGCATCCCTTTATCAACGCAATTAGAACCCACTGCAAGTTTTCAAGGATTAGGAAATAAAACGGTAGAACTCACATACAATACAAGCCCAAGTTGGACTAATGCAAAAAAAATCATGGTTCAAACCATAGATAATGAAGCTCGATTGCGCCATTTAGCCTGGATAGAATCTAAGCGAAAACGCGTTGAAGAAGCATCCAATGGAACCGTAGGTTATATCTATGTTCCAAGCACTGGAACTGATGGACAAAGTGAACTCATTAGACAATTCTCTGCCCAATGGGATAAAAAAGCGTTGATCATTGATGAACGTTTTAATAATGGTGGACAAATTCCAGACCGTTTTGTTGAAATCCTAAATCGCGAACCACTTGCATTTTTTGCGACTAGAGATGGTCAACCTTGGCCTTGGCCTCCTTATGCACACTTCGGCCCCAAAGTTATGCTCATCAACGGCTGGAGTGGTTCTGGAGGTGATGCTTTTCCGGATTATTTTAGAAAAAAACATCTTGGACCATTGATTGGAACCAGAACCTGGGGCGGATTAATAGGCATAAGTGGTGTGCCGAGTTTGATTGATGGAGGATCCATTACTGCACCGTCTTTCAGGATGTATAATTCGGATGGCACATGGTTCAAAGAAGGACACGGTGTGGATCCGGATATAGAAGTTATGGAAGATCTTACAGCGTTAAGTAAAGGCATAGATAATCAATTGGAACGTGCTATTATAGAAACCAAAGAACTCATTAAGAAAAAAGAATTTGTAAGACCACAAAGACCGCCTGCAGAAGTTAGGTAAGTGACATTATAATCGCGTAAGTTTCATACAGTTTTTTTTTGACTGGGCTTCGAAAGAAATGGATCGTGCCTCTGGCACTCAAGAACTTTATTGGTTAATAACAACGGATTGAAATCCGTTGTTATTAATATGAATCGAGGCTACGCCTCTTTTTCGTACTGTAATTCCTTTGCGTCCTTAGCTATTTTAATGACTCGAGTTTTTGTAAATCATCAATTATTAGGTTTGTCTCAAAATGGATCGTGCCTCTGGCACTCATGAAACTTATTGGTTAATAACAACGGATTGAAATCCGTTGTTAAAAAAATGGATCGAGGCTACGCCTCTAAATTTTAATATAAATCTTAAAACCTTGTAAGTGAGACATTTTGTATTTACGCATTATCTTACTCGCCAGAGCCGTAGGCTCGAAACATTTTTCACTCACGGATTTTAATCCGATAGTAATCCTAAACCCAAATAACAGATTACCATAGGCACGAAACTACTAACGGATTTCAATCCGTTAGTAAAAAGCATCCGGCTAAGCTGAGTGCTGTAGGCACGACACATTTATTGCGTGATGGGCACCCTACATTTTTTGTTGCCATAGACACAACACATTTTTTATATCAAGTCTTCAAATAGATACTGCTCATCATACTCAACTTGGTATTCCTTTAATAATTCAAGGTACTCCTCTTTAAATTTTTTGGATCTATGATGCTCTTCTTGATTCTGTATATATTTAAATACTCTTTCAATATCTATCTGGCTGTAAGAAAAAACACCAAAGCCTGTCTGCCATTCAAATCGCTCACGGGTAAGAGAATGATCATTAATGTATTTTGATGATTTCGCTTTCACTATTTTCATTAATTCAGAAACAGAAATAGCAGGTTTCAATCCTACAAAACAATGCACATGATCTTCTACACCGTTTACTATTATTGTTTTGCAATTGGTTTCGTTAATTAAATTTCCCATAACCCCAAAAACCTGACTTCTCCAAGCTTTATCAAGAAGCGCTTTTCGATATTTTACTGCAAAAACGATTTGTACGTAAATTTGTGAATATGTGTTAGCCATATAATTAGATTAATTAATTAAAAATGCGCCGTGCCTATGGCACTCGGGAACTTTATTAGTTAATAACAACGGATTAAAATCCGTTGTTATTATGATGAAACGAGGCTATGCCTCTCATTTACACCAAAAAAAATTGGTTATGCCTAAGGTACTAATGAAATTACTTCATCCTACTCAACAAATTAAAATCCATTGCTAATTTGATGAAATCGTCGTGCTGTATTTGTATTGAAATGCTCCTTACTCGTGCCCCAAAGATAAAATGCCAATAAACTATAAAGATCATTCCATAAAGGCCCTAGATGACATTAATATCAATAAGAGTTATACTCAAATAACGAGTTAGAATTTTATCCACTTAATGGCTTTTGTAAATTCATTATTTCTTGCAACAATCGTATAAATCCCCCGAGATAATCCCTTTGTATTTATTTCATGATTCATTACAATTTGTGATGTTAATTTATGTCCAATTAAATCATAGATATCAACATACATTTCATTAAAATAATTCTGGTAATCAATGTAAATAATATCCTTACCGGGATTTGGAAATATTCTTATAATTTCATCGCTATTATTAATTTTTGTATCAACTGACAATCGTTCCAAACAAATATTTAAAGGTTTGTCATGAATATCATACGCAATGGGATTAGCATCAGCATTCAAAAATAACTTGATATCATTAATATTTACATTAGGCTTCAATTCCATTTCAAATTCAAACAAAGTATCAGATGGACTCAAACTTATTTGAGACATTTCCCTTGGCAACAAAGCAAAAGTATATTTTCCATCTTCAAGTTGATCAGCATTGGCACTGCCAAAAAACTTTTCTTGATTATACTTTACTGACATCAATTTATTTAACATTGTATCAACCAGCAAACTTCCTTGAAAGCCTTCAATTTCATTAAAATTTGAAGAATAAACTAGAATACTATATTTATTTAATTCTTGATTATAAATTGCATGGTAATTCAAATTCAAACAATCAGTAGGTAAGGTTTTAGTTTCACCACAATAGCTTAATGCATCCATATTCATATCCCCCTTCTTAAAACCATAAACAATAATATTATTGCCAATTTTATTTTTCAAGAGATTTGGTGATGTGGACCATTTATCAAAAATGTATTTATCTCTTTCTGAATCAGTACTATAAAAATACCAAGGAAAATCAGAAATGTTGTTTATTGGTGATACACCACTAATTTTTCTACAGATATTTAATGCATCAGAAATACTTGCAGAATTGTTATTATTAACATCCCCCACAAATCTTAAAATACTGCTATCAAGATTTATTCCAGAATAAAAATTCTTGCGTATAATTGAAGCATCACAAACATCGATACCATTTAAACTATTACTATCCTTATAAATACATAAATATGAAAAACTATGATCCCATGAATCGATATACGGTAAAGTGACTCTTGATTCACATGGCGTACTTCTAAAATTTAAAGAAGAAGATAAATCTGCTCCTTTTATTATTACATTATCAAGTGGTTTATTGGATAAATGTCGAATATGAATATATTTACAAGTTGAATCTAAATTACAATGATAAAAAGTATCAACTATTCTAATTTGAATCCGGTCATATGCATTATTAAATGATTGATCCTCTATTGTTAAATATTTATATTGATCAAACTCAGCATATTGACAGCCATTTCCAAATTCAAGATCGTTACACTTTATTACAAAAGTGTCCTGAAGTGGATTGCCATTAAAATAAATATTTATGTTGTTGCCATCACAAACATCGTAATATTCATCTTTGATGTCAGTTGATCTTAAAAGGTATTCGCCATTTACGTCAAGATAAAAAAGGAAATAAAAATCAAAAGAAGAAGTTTTAGGAGGGCTGCAGTCTTTTACTTCAAAAATGATTTCGGAAGTAGCTGTGAATCCACAATCATCCCTTATAGTATAGGATATTCTGTGTGTTCCAATAGGATAATCTCCACTTGCGTTAAAGGGATACCTATCGTCTTGAAAATTTCTATATTTATTTACTGAAGTATATGTATTTTTATCAATGGAGTCTTGTCTTGAATAGGGATCCATAATGATATCGACAACTTGGTCATTGTCAATATCAATCTGATAAGAATAATTCCAATTTAATTCGTTTGGACATGCATCTTTAATAATTGGATTAATTGGCACATGACTTGAACAATACCCAGCCCAAAATGCTTCTCTGCAAGTTCCAATAGCAATTTCAATAGAAATGCCATTACAATCAGCATTGGCATTAATGGAGTTGGTGCATATAAAAAATAATCCAAATATTCTAAATAAGCTTAATAGTCTGGCAGGGAATTGTGTCATAGATCTCATATTTGTTCATTTAGGATTTACAAATATAAACATCTAAAGGATAAAAGTATAGTATATCCAAAAAAAAATCAAAATATCCTTAATGTCATAGTCTCGATACATTTAGTGCCAACGGATTTTAATACGTTAGTAATCCTAAATCCAAATAACAGAGTGCCATAGGCACGAAACATATCTCACTCCCCAGAGCTGTAGGCTCGACTCATTTTCTACTAACGGATTTCAATCCGTTAGTCACCCTACTCCACCTTCACCCTCGAAGCCTCGCTTTCTGAAGCTGCCTTACGATTTCCGCCATTCTTAACTTTGGAATTTCCAAATTGGTAACTAAAACTCAATCTCATATTTCTGTTAAGTTCCCGTTGAAAAAAATTGACATTCACATCATTGAAATTAATATTCGCACGAGTGTTTTGAGAATCCAAAATATCATTGAAACTAAAACTCAATTTTCCTCTTTTATTCCAAAATGTTTTGGATGCTCCAAAATCTAAACTCCCAATATGATCAATAACCAAAAATTCTTCAAGAAATTTGGTAAAATAAAAACCGCCCACTTCAAGCTTAAAATCCTTAGGCAATTGAAAATTAAGTTCCCAATAGGCCAACCAACTCCATTGATTCGCTTCATACTTTAAACCTTGATAAGTCGCATCATAACTATTATAAATGGCTTGATTACCGCCATATCCATCTAACCATTTTCCAAGTTTAATCGGAAAATTCAATTGAATTTCCAATCTCCTTTGATTGGCCAAATTCTCTGCGGTCGTATAGGTTTTTGTACCTTCTATCTGAGGTGCGTTTTCAATAATCACATCATTCGTTACCGCATAACTAATGCCCGCTACAGGTTGACCGTCATAGGTGAAATTCAATTGTGCGGTGTTGCTTATTTCAGGTAATAATTTTGGATTACCACGTGTGTAAGTTAATGAGTCTATAAAATTAATAAATGGATTTTGTTGTTGGAATCCAGGACGATTTAGTCTTCTGGAAAAAGAAGTTTGTATGCCCATATTTTTATTGATATGATACAATGCACTTGCACTTGGAAACCATTGCAGATAATTTCTATCCAAAACTAATGAATCTAAAGTTGTTCCTGAAACATTGGTATTCTCCATCCGAACACCTGCATTAAAATCAAACTTTTTCAAACTCTTACTTAAATTTATATATGCTCCCAAAATATTTTCTTTGTATAAAAAATCATTGGACTCTGTATTGGATTTAATTCCATTTCGAAAAAAATTCAATCGATTATCGACACTAGCAAAACTTGATTTAATGCCGGTTTCAAATTTAAACGTAGAATCAAAAGGATGTATATAATCACTTTTTACAACCCAAATATCTACTGGCTGTTTGACAACTTGTTCTGAAAGTGATCTGTTAGATATTTGCTCTGTTGGATAAATCGTTAGATCATTGGATGTATTTGTATTGAATTGATTATAATCTAAATCCAGGGTAATACTACGTCCTGTTTTAGGATTAAATTCATGCTTGCCATTCAGATTTGTATAAAATCCACTTCTCTTATTATCACTTACATTTTCAGTAATAAAGGCATCAATTAAATGGTCTGAAAGATCGAAAACGTTGGTTCTGTTATAACTATTTCCATCGCCTTCCCGACTCCATGCCCGCGCTATAAAACCAATAGTTGTTTTTTTAGTTGCATAATAGTCTGCACCTATTCTAATATTTCGGAATTGATAATCCTTGTTATCTAAACTTTTACTCTTATACACATCACTTCCTATGAACCGATCTACTATAAATACTTCAAATGTTTTTCCTTGATTGAAACTAGCATTTCCAAAAAGATTGTATTTTCCTTTTCGATAGGCTACATTGACAGAAGGATTTATGCGATAGTAATTTTGTATTCCTTGATCCACATCGCCTTGATTCACTTGATATCCACCAACGGCCAAGGCAGCTGTTGCTTTAAATCCCAAATCAGCATTTCTTTTCAATATTACATTCAATATAGGTCCTCCTGCAGCATCAAACTGGGCACCAGGTTGTGTGATTAACTCTATGCGATCTATTTGATCTCCGGGCATGTCTCTTAGGACAGCATTCATATCAGTGTATGGTGAAGGTTTACCATCAATCCACACTTGGACGTTTTGGCTACCACCCAATGTCACTTTATCTTGGATGATGATTACTCCAGGAACTTTTTTAAGTATTTCCATAGCAGTACCACCAGCTGCAATAGCACTATTCGAAACATTCACGATTAATCGGTCAGCCTTCTGTTCTAGAAAAGGGCGTTTAGCAATAAAAACTGCTTCATCTAATACTATAGATTTCTCCTTGAGCATAATATCGACTGTTGCCGTCTTACTCTCAGATTTTATATCAATGATAGTACTATAAACGGGTTCATATCCCAAATAAGACGCTAAGATCATGTATTTACCTGGGTCTACATTTTCAATCATGTATTCACCTTGATCATTGGTCAGGTTTCCTTTTATTAATGCTGAATCCTTTTCATGAAGTAGGGTTATAGAACAGAAAGAAATGCTATTGCCGGATATGTCCTTAACTTGTCCTTTTATGGTAACTTGTGCATAATTTTCTGTTAAACATAAAATGAACAAAATGAAACTTAAAAAATACTTCATTGAAAATAATTTAGTGGATTTATTTAAAAAACAGGAGTTGGCAAAAAAAATTTATAAATGATTCAAAATCATATCAAAGTGAAAGTCTGAAAAGAATTTATGAAAAATAAAGTTCCTAAGTCAGGTATATCCATGGTTAAAAATCAAAGACTTATCTATAAAATTGATGTCATTCATGATCAAAATGATTAAGTCATTCAACGCCATAAATGAGCATATTAGTATATCAAATTGAACAATTTATTCGCATCCAAGTCAATGGATTCAGAATGAGATGTATTCCTATCCATTCTAATGATTGGAACTCAATAAGTTCTTTACCAATAATTTTACTATGGATTTAAAAGAAAATTAGATCTAATGCTATAACTATGCTAATTCTTAAAATGATAAAAAACACATTATATTTGATGGTATATTTACCCTACTAAATTTAAATTTACCCTAATGACTTACATAAAATTATCAAGTATACCGCTTTTATTTATGAGCATCTTGTGTTCAGCGCAGACTATACAATTTCCCGATGCACAATTTAAACATGCGTTGCTAAATACTTTATGTGTTGATACCGATTTTGATGGAATAGGCGATAAGAAGGCTGATTTAAATAATGATGGTGAGATTCAAATCAATGAGGCCCAACAAATAATTAATTTAAAAATCGATTCTCAAAAAATTGTATCACTTCAAGGAATTGGACATTTTATCAATTTAGAAAATCTTGATTGTTCCTACAATTCATTGGTAAGATTGAATTTCAATAAATTAGTAAAGCTTGTAGAATTAAATTGTTCTAATAACCTTTTACAATTTTTAAATGTAACAAATCTTATTGAACTAGAAAAATTAACTTGCAGGTCGAATAAATTAGAAAAATTAGATCTACAAGGTTTAACCCGTTTGCAAGAGATTGACGGATCATACAATCACATACTAACCCTAAATATAGATGGTTTAGATAAATTAAAAATTATAGAATTCAATTTCAATAACCTGTTCAGTTTAGAGCTTTATAATCTACCTAACTTAACCACTCTACATGTTTATTTCAATCAACTTCATAATTTGGATTTAATAGATTTACCCCACTTGTACCGTCTATTATGTAATAACAATGAACTCACTCATTTAAACCTTGAAAATTTATCAAAATTAGCATTTTTGGATTGTAGCGATAATAAATTATCAAATCTAAATTTAACAAATAATAATAATCTGGAAAAAGTGGCATTTGAAAATAATAAAATTGAAAATATAAATTTAAGAAATTGTCCATTGTTAAATTATTTAGCTTGTAATCATAATAACATTAAAATTCTTGATTTACAAAATAATAATAAATTGGAGGAACTTTATTGTTCATCAAATGAAATAGAAAATTTAAATCTTGAGCTTACACCCAAATTAATAATTTTATATTGCGGTTACAATACCATTAAAGATTTGAATTTTACACCTTATACAATATTAAAAAGATTAAATTGTTCTGGCAATGAATTAAGTAATCTCAGATTACAAAATTTAAAATCATTAATCTATCTTGACTGTTTGCGTAATAACATAGATACTCTTGACCTACAATTTGTTCCAGATTTGGAAAAATTAATTTGTGCTTTTAACAAAATGACTGCTCTTGATTTGCAATATATTCCCAAATTAGATAGTTTGGATTGTTCGCATAATGAAATCATTAATCTTGATTTACAAAAAACTAAAAATTTATTCAACATAAATTGTTCTCATAACAATATTCAAAATCTCGATTTACAATTCACTCCAAAAATGATTAAAATCAATTGTTCCAACAATTATCTTAAAAATATTAATCTGCAATATGTCCCCCACTTAGAAGTCTTGAAATGTCAATTCAATCAAATTACGTTTCTAAATCTTCAAACCATGAAGGAATTATATGTTCTTGATTGTACCAATAATCAAATAACCAACTTAGATTGTTCCAAATTAAAAGAGTATGCAAGAATTTATTATGACGAGAATCCTCTAACTTCACCACCAATAATAAGGTGATATTTTCTAAATAACTATTAAATCCATTTTATTTCAAAGTTCCCACAAATATCGCCTTCGAAGGCTCCGGTACATTCTGTTCCATTCTTCTCCTCCTAAGTTCCAATGCCAAACTTTCTTCGCCCTTGCGCATAGCCCAGTGATGATTCGCTGAGAATATGGGTCTTAATAACCAACTCAAATAACGAATCAATTTTTTATCAGCGCGTATGTTCCAATCATACTTCACATTACAATAACCCTTCTCATTCACTTCACCAATCGTCCAAATGCCCTTTCCCACAAAATCTCCCATAGCTTCGATACTAAATCCAGTAGGAAAATGGGATTCGATAACTCTGAATTTCCACTTCAGCAAATAAGGCAACCAACCTTTAGTAAGTAATTCTACTTCCTTGCCTACCCCACCAGCCACGCCGGGCTTCGTCACTGTGACCTTTAAATATACGCTTGGCCACCACTCACAAAGTCGTTCTACATCCTCCAGGATTCGATAGATTTCTTCAGGTCGTGCCTTTAAGCTCCAATTGGTTATAAAATGATAATTACTCATGCTCTTTTTTCTTTTTAGGAATAAATACGAAACAACTTACATTTTGGATGAGATGTCAAGAAACATTTTCTTTATATTTGAGCTCGAAATATTGATGTATTACTCTAAATGACTTGAACATGTTTTCAGAAGAGGCCTTTATAAAAAGCCTGCATGATGGAAAACCAAATGCATATGCCGAACTCTATGACAGGTATGGCGCAACCTTGTTTCAAGTCATTCTAAAAATAGTCAAATCAAATGAGGATGCTGAAAATCTTCTTCAGGACACCTTCGTAAAAATTTGGAGAAATATAAGCACTTATGATGCCTCCAAAGGCAGGCTGTTTACCTGGTTTGTGACCATAGCAAGACACTTAGCCATTGATTTTTGTAGAAGTAAATATTTTACCAAGAAAAATATGATCCAAAATGAGGATAATCTCGTAAATAATCAAAGCCTCAGTGTGGAAATGTTTGATCTGGACTATTTAGGAATAAATGATAAAGTCAATAGCCTGGAAGATAAATTGAAACAGATTATTGATCTTCAATTTTACTACGGATACACACAGACCCAAATATCAGAAGAGTTTAATATTCCATTGGGTACCGTTAAAAGTAGAACCCGAACTGCATTATTGCAATTAAGAACCAAATTAAGCGACTAATTATGGATAAAAATAATATAATAAATTCAGGACAATTGGAAGCCTATTGTTTGGGACAATTATCCATTGAGGATGCACAAATAATATCTAATTTGGCAGAACATGATCCTGATATCAAAAATGAATTAGATCAAATCATAAGCGCTTTGGAATCCTACCCTGATAAACTTACTCCTAATCCAAAATTAAAAACCAAAGTCCTGGATTTTCTCAGTCAACATTTACATCACGAAGAAATCGACCTTTCTAATCCACCGCTACTAAATAAATATAGCGACGTAAATTCCTGGTCAAAAGCAGTCCAAAATTTTAGCTATCACGATGATGCTTCAAATCTCCAAGTAGAAAATATTTTCCTTTCCAAAAATAAAGAACTTAACTTGATTTGGTTACAAGACGAAATCATAGAGGATGCCCATGAAAATGATCAATTCAAAGAAAGTTTCCTTATACTTGAAGGCGCCTGCGAATGTGATTTTGAAGGTATCATCGTACGTTTTAAAGCAGGCGACTATTTTGAGGTTCCATCTAATACTAAACACACCATCAGAAATATTTCAGGACCTGGACTTTGTGTCAAAGGATTGGTACAGCGGATTTCTGCTTAAAAAAAATTATATATTCATTAAAATCTTTTTCAACCAAGTTGTTAAACTTACAGGTTTAGGCAGAATCTATATTACATGTAATTAAATATATTTAATATAACTAATGATTGGCAACTTCTCTTGCATTAAGTTCTCTTTCGATATTTCTAATTTCTTTTTTTAAAGGAAGTAAGCCATAATTTTTCCTTAATTCATCTACTTTTTTACCGTTTTCAATTGGAAATAGGTATACTTTTTTACCTATAATTTTATACTGAGTACCAAATTTTTGTTTTTTACCATTTAACCAAGCTATTCTATCTTCTATAAATGGAAAAAAATACTTATCAAGTTCCCCTTTGTCAACTGCTTCTTTTATATAGAAATAATACTTTTCCATCGTCTCTTTTGGAGCATGTTGAATAATAAAAAATGCATAATATGACATTCGTTGGCCCACAATTGAATTACCTGGATAATTATAAATCTTTATTATAGAATCTACAATTACCATATGCAATGAATCGTGTAAATAAATTTCCCTTCTTCTTTCATGTATTTGTTGAGAAGATATTTTACCCTCTAAATTAAAATCCTCATTTCTATCTTTTTGATCCTCAAAGTATAGTTTTTGTAACAAATTTCTTACAGAAACATTATATGTGCTTTTTAAACTATCACATGTAAAGCAAAAATAATTATAAGTATCAATATATTTGGCACCATAATATTTTTTATAAAATCCCAATCGTCTACTTGTGTCCTTTTCCAAACTATTCCAACAAATGGAATGACCATAATGAAACAGAGCAAGTTTCATAAATTTAATACGGTGTCTGGCGACGCATTAAGATTCTTATAACATGAGCTTATGTTCCAAGCATCAAACTGGTCTCTAACATCATTATAAGATTTAATCCTTTTTAGTAATCCTATATTAGCTCTATATACTTCCATTGTAACTCCTGGCATTTGATCAGGTACCCAGCCCTGGCCTAAAATAGGAGCACTTAATAAAAATAAAATAATTTTAATCATAGAATTATATTTAAAATATTTTCTTAAAATTTTATAATTTCATATAAATGTAAAATTATTCCAATTTGGTTAATTCTCGCTTAATTTCCTTGTACAATAATATTAATGAAATATAAAGTATAATATACTGTACAAAATTTGAATATTTTAAAATTTCCATTTAAATTAAAAATTAGAATCCTTACAATTCTATATTAAAGATTCTAAAATTATCAATATTAAGATTATTCAAAACATACAAATTCCATTTTTGCATGGCTTCAATATTTGTTCCACGCTCAACTTCCTTAAAATATCGTTTTCGGTTAAGATTCAACTTTGCAACTGTCAAATCATATAATTCATCAATTTCAACAAATGATTTATTAGACTTATTTATTTCCTCAAGTAATTTTAACCGTTCAATCTCAACAAGATCAAAATATATATTAATAAAACAAAGCGTTGTTGTATCAATTGGCATTTTGTAATAACTGCCATATGGTGAAAAAACAGTAGCCGTGTTTAAAACCAAAGAATCATTTATTATATTTTTATCCAAAAATATTTGAATATTAAAATTATATAAATCGCTCTTTACAAACCCATTAACTGAACTACTTGGATTATCATTCACAATAAATTTGTTAAGTGCAACTCGATTTCTACTCCATGTAACAAAAGGAAATTGCAGCACAGCTAATCCTCCCATATTTTTTTGATCAAATAAACGAGGATTCTTAATTACTGTACTATCATTAAAATAATTACTAATATAATCGACCCTATCATTCAATTTAAATTCAATATTATTATTCCAAAAAGTTGAATCATAAGGAATACCATTTATTTTCAAATAATCACTATAAGTAAAATCAGAATCTCCAAAATCAAATCTTGGCAATTCAAATACATCAGTATAATTATAAGCGTATAAAACTGCATTAGTGCTAATATTAGTATTGGCAATAAACCGAGTTTGAATATTAGCTTTGTATTTTAAACTAATATACTTAAAATACAATATACCATCTTTTTCTTCATAAGTTCTTGTTATTTCCAAATCAAGGCGATTCATTTTATTGTCAGGGGACAAGGAATGAACTGGAAAATTGGAATACATTGTCCTCTTAAATGTTATATTAATTGGGTTATTTGTTTTAGTATGGATCAAAACTTGACCAGCAAAAAGATTGTTCGTTGTATCTTTTGGTTTAAAACCAATTATAATATGTGGAAGACTGTCATTATCATTTCTATCTACAAGAAAAAGGTGGTACAATTTTTTCAATTTCTTCTCAGATAACTGAAATGGATTTAATGGAAATCTTAAATCCTCTTTTGACAAAATATTAGATAAAATTACTTTTGAAGTTTCAGTAGAAATAAAAAGTCCACGATCAATTGGTCTTAGCCCCACTCGACCAGTCTTAATGTTTAAATCATCCAATTCACAACCACTAAAATTGGCATTATAATAACATTCCATTAATTCAGTTAGTGATTCATCTTTGTATGTTTCTAGTTCGCAATAAACCTTTGATTTCTGCACGAGTTTGTTTTTAATAAACTTTGTTCTACACCTATTAAAAATTTCATACAGATAACGATCATCTGATGTAATACTAATCTCATCAAGCATAATTGCATTCTGCTCTAAAAATATAATAGAATTATTTACAAATGTATCCGTACTAATAAATTTCATAGAATACCCAATATATGAAATTAAAATGAGCTTACTATTTGAAATATCATTCAGTCTGAAATATCCATTCTTATTAGAAATTGTACCAATACTCGAATTACTAATTCTAATATTAGCATAGGCCAATGGAATCTTTGTTTCAGCGTCTAATACATATCCCTCGAACAATTCTGTTTGGCAAAAAATACAATTTGTCACAACTATAAAAAATAGATTTACAATAATCCAAAACTTCATATTATGAACATCAAGTTAGAGCATAAATTATCTTATTGCAATTAGTTTCTACCGCAAGATAATAAGATATTTGATACCAAAGAAACTTAAAATGAAATATTCTTCATTTAATGTATCGATAGAATATAAAAAAGCAATATACCCTATCGACTCCAATTCATAACCTTAAAAATATCGATTGCAAAAACAGAGCGTTTATTATTTCTATTTGACAGCCAAGTTGTCTCATCTTGAGGTTTAAATGGGATATAATTTGAAATTAAATCATTTGATCCCTTACCTATACAAACGTATTTATACTTACTATTAGATATAAAAGTAAAAGTATATGTCTTCCAATCTTGATGGTCAATTATATTTGGATTCTTAATTTGAGGCTCTAATTGTCCGCGCATAACTCGTTTAAAATCATTCTTTTCCAAACAAAAATAAACTTCAATCCCATTTGATAAATGATTAGAACCTAGTGACATCAATATATCAAATTCAACCGAGATAGAATCACCTATATCGGTTGGCTTCAAAAGCTTTGTCATTAGGTATCCTCGCTTTCTATGCAATGTATCACCAGAAAATAATCCTAATGTTTCAATTACAATAAAACATTTTCCGTTATTCTTAATTTGGTCTGATAAAGCCTTTAGAGAGTTACTCTTATGATAAAACTCATGTGATACAGCAGGGACAATATGATTGGTTTGACTACGACTCCAGCCATTAATGTATTTTTCAAAATTATAACTTTCTTGACTAATGATTGGGGCTTTCAATTTTGTTGGTTCAAAACCAGAATTTGATATTAAATTGCTTTGGCCTAATAAATTTGAATTTACAATTAAAAAAATAATTAGAAATAAATTTAAGATCTTTTTATCCAACTCATAGATTTGAAAAATAATTTTAACTTCATTCTGTGCCATATTTAATAATATTACTTATTTAATTGGAATTCAAAGCTCAAAGCAAATATACTTAGAAATAATAATTAATAATAAACCAAATATCGCAATATAGAATTAACTATAAAATTCTCATTTTGAAATATAATAAGTATCATTATTATTTGGGCATTAAGCCTATTTTAATTCTATTTTCATTAATTTTTTCTCTATTAGATGATGTTAATGGAAAGTAAGTAATAGTATTATCTTCTGCATATTGTGGTGATTGGTTATGATGCACACACCACTCATCATAAATTAATGCATAACTTTGAGATGAAATATAATTCTGATTTAGAGCCTTATATATCAAGGCTAAGAATTCTGTTCCTTGAATTTTTTCTCTTGAAGCGTGAAATAGTAAAATAAATAGTTCTGGCTCCAAATCAAATAAACTATATTTATTATTTATACAAAAATTTAATAAATCAAAGAATTCAAAATTTATTTTCAGTGTAATATCTTTAAATGTACTACTTTTAAAATCATATATACGAATGAATTGATCAGCTAATAAAAACATTAAAAAATTCTTTCTGATTTCTGTATTATTTTTAGTTACGTTTTTTACGAAAATTTCACATAAAACAGGATGTGAATATATATATTGAGAAAGAGTTTCATTTTTTAACTTAGAAAGTGCACTTTCTGAACTGTTAAGTATAAATTCCTTAATATATTTATCTATTAAGTTCGAATCTCTAGTTAATGTAACAAGATTAAAAAATTCATTAAAATCGCTTAGGCATGGTTTAAAATTGTAATAGACAGAACTGTCAAAGTTTGAAATAGCTCCTAAAGTATCTTTTAATAATAAATTATTTTTAGCAAGTTCAAATTTATAGCGACCATCGAATTGTGCATCAACTATTGTGTAAAAATTAAAAATTAAGAAAAAAAGAATAGCTATTCTGACTTCGAAAATAGTTCCAAAATAACTCACATTAATCCCGGCCCTGAATTTTACAATCTTCCGTTTATCTGCTTTCAATTTTGTAAATAGTATGTTAGCGCAAGATAATTAGAAATTTGATAACAAAGTTGCAAAATTGATAATAAATATAATAGAGATAATTCCTTCAAATCGATTTATACAAGCAACATCAATTGTTAAATCCATTTTACAGATTCTGACTTCCCAGCGAAAACTAACTAAATGATTTTTGATTATAAATCAAAATGAGGGAAATTCCTCCATCAAGTAATGATTTTTTCGATAATGATGACAAAGATTACATCCCTTTAGTCCCGCTGCCTGACTCCGTTAATTAGGCAAGTCTACCCGACTACAATCATCAGAACGATTTCAACAAGATCATCTATGCGGGCTTGTCCGACTAGTTCATCTAAGCGGGCTTGTCCGACTAGTTCATTTAGGTGAGCTTGTCCGACTAGTTCATTTAGGTGAGCTTGTCCGACTAGTACATCTAGGCGGGCCTGACAAGGTCATCCGGGCAGGCTGTTAAACTAATGCCTAAACATGATGCATAGTCATTTTAGGATTTATTTATTAACCAGTAAAGCTATTTTAGGACAAGACATAGGAATGAAATATGAGAGGATAATCCGTGGAATAGTCGTGGAATAGTCGTGGAATATGCCTGAGGGAGCATAGGAAACAATCAGGAGCGATTATACTCTATTATTTAACTAGTTTGATCCCATAATAAGAAATGGGTTAATACATTTAAAAATAGCCTCTTGGATAATTATTTTAATACACCTTTTCAATTATTGGCTCAATTCTGTTTACCAAATCTTCGATTGCCAAACTACCCATTCTTCCACCTGAAAAAGCATCTATAATTATAGCATTAGTATCAACAATGAATGTTGAAGGGAATCCCGATTCAATTTTAAAAATGTCCTTTACTAAATATTCAACCATTTAAGCAATAGATTTTAAATATAATAGTGACAAAGGGTTGAATCCTTTTCCAAAACAAAAAAGTAATGAAGAAATAAAAGTCATAATAATCTGTTGTCTAGCAAATAATCTAAATCGCATTAAAATACTGAAAAATAGACTTAGTAAAATTTCAGATAACATTGATTTTTATAATGTAAATTATAACATTTTGATATTATTAGCAGATTTAATGAGAGAGAATTTAATTCCAGAAGATGAGTTTAAGTATTATAATAAACAATTTATTTTAGCTAAATAGTTACAATTTAATTGCAATTTAAATAAAATGAATATTTTTACAAGAATATTAAAATGCCATGCCCAAACATTTAAATTTACTCCCCGGGGAAACATTAGAAATTAAAGGCTTTGATTCCCTTGGAGAACCTACCATTACACGTGAAGATGATGGATCCTTGGCGTTGACATTTAACTTCATGCCACCAGATAACGGTGCTTATGAAGAGAACTTGGATATGGTAATATTTGATAATTTTGATAATGAACTATCAAAAGTCCTAGGCGTAGAAGTAGTCTGGGAAGACAGAGAATTTTTCAATATTCCATCACCTAAAAAAGACACCATAGATATTTTAAAGAAATATTTAGAAAATTTTTGGAAAAAGCTTTCTGCTAATAAAACAACAAAAGAAATACCACTACAAATTAATACGGAACAACCAAGTCTGGCTATAACATTAAAATCTTTGAAAAAAGAATTAGAAGATTTCTATTTCAACTACTTTGAATTATATAATTACAAATATGCCAGAAAAGAAAACACATTATTAATTGAATTAAATGAAGTTATTTTAACAATATCCTTTTCCTTCATTAAAATAGGAAACTCGATTTTTGGAATACAGTCTGGAATGGGATTGAGCCACACAAGTGTAGATAAATATATAAATAATTGTAATGTCCATGATTTTCAAATTAAAAACTATCCAGTGTTTTCTTATTTTCCAACATATGAAGAAAAGGAATCTTTAAATTTTTACATTAGAACGGATGAAAAAATGATTCTTTACTTAAAAAATTTGAAATTGTATTTAGATAATAGGACAATGCCAGTGTATACTAAATATTCAACATTAGCATCTCTTGATTTTGAATACAATAATGATAATGGAATTAAACCATTTTTGCTGCAAAATGATTGGGAAGAGTTAGTATCTATTATCATTTGTTGTCTAACGAATAATCCAAATCGCTTTAAAATACTAAACAATAGGCTTAAAAAGATTACTGATAACATTGATATTTTTAAGAAGAATTACAATATATACTTATTTTTAGATGGACTAATGCAAGACAATTTAATCCTTGAGGAAGAATTTAAATATTATGTAAAACAATTTAATATAGCTAAATAGTGCCAATTTAATTGTAATTTGATTAAAATTAATATTTTTACATCATATTAAAATGCCATGACCAAACATATAAATTTACTCCCCGGAGAAACAATAGAAATTAAAGGTTTTGATTCTCTTGGAGAACCTACCATAACACGTGAAGATGATGGATCCTTGGCTTTGACATTTAACTTCATGCCACCAGATAACGGTACTTATGAAGAAAACTTGGATATGGATATTTTTGATAATTTTGATACTGAACTATCAAATGTTCTAGGCGTAGAAGTAGTCTGGGAAGACAGGGAATTTTTCAATATTCCATCACCTAAAAAAGACACCATAGATATATTAAAGAATTATTTAGAAAATTTCTGGAGTAACCATTCTGGTAAAAGTGAAAATAATATTCAAAAAGAGTTAACACAACAGAACAATACGAAGAAATCTATCAAGTCTACTCCAGCTAGAGAATTATCAAGTATACCTTCACTCATAAATGATACTTTAAAGTCTTTAAAAAAATATTTAGAAAATTTCTGGCATAATCGATCTGAAAATGAAGAAATTAAAACACCAAATGATCTAATACTACCAACGATTAATAAACTACCTAACCAGATTATTACTTCAAAAAATATAAAAAAAGAGTTAGAAGAATTTTTCTTTAATTACTTTAATTCATATAAACAAAATTATAATAAAAAAGAAAACAAATTATTAATTGATTTTAATGAAGTAATTATTGATATCTCTTTTTCGTTTATTAAAATTGATAATGGAATGTTTAAAGTACGTTTTGGAACAGGACTAGGACATAATTTAGTAAATAAATATATAAGAAATTGCGATTTAAACCCTATTAAGTACGACAATTACCCAGCATTATTCTATTTTGCTACTTTTGAAGAGAGTGAATTATTAAATATTTACATTAATTCTGGAGACTACCTTGCTCTATACATAAAAAATCTGAAAATTTGTTTAGATAATTATATTATGCCATTTTATACAAAATATTCAACCATTTCCGCTCTAGACTTAAAATACAATAGTGAAAAAGGATTGAATCCTTTTTCAAAACAAAATAGTTATGAAGAAATAATTTCTATAATAATCTCATGTCTTTCAAAAAATCCAAATCGCATTGAAATACTGGAAAATAGACTTAGTAAAATTTCAGATAACATTAATTTTTATAAGAAGAATTACAATATATACATATTATTAGAAGATCTAATGAGAGACAATCAAATTCCAGAAGAAGAATTTAATTATTATATTAAACAATTTAGTTTATCAAAATAGTACCAATTTAATTGTAATTTGATTAAAATGAATATTTTTACAAGAATATTAAAATGCCATGACCAAACATTTAAATTTACTCCCTGGAGAAACATTAGAAATTAAAGGCTTTGATTCTCTTGGAGAACCCACCATAATTCGAGAAGATAATGGCTCGCTGGCTTTGACATTCAACTTCATGCCACCTGATAATGGTACTTATGAAGAGAACTTGGATATGGATATCTTTGATAACTTTGATAATGAGCTTTCAAAAGTCCTAGGAGTTGAAGTAGTCTGGGAAGACAGAGAATTTTTCAATATTCCAACACCCAAAGAAGACACCATTGAATTATTAAAAAATTATTTAGAAAATTTCTGGAGTAACCATTCTAAAATTGAATATGACAAAACAATAAAAGAGTCAATTCATCAAAATAATACTAAACCTATTGCATCTCCAAAAAAGGGAATTTTAGAAATATTCAAAAATTATTTGGAAAATTTCTGGAAAAAGCTTTCTGCTAATAAAACAACAGAGGAAATACAATTACAAAATAATTCGGCAAAACCAAACTCGACTATTACATTGAAATCCTTGAAAAAAGAGGTTGAAAATTTTCAAAAGGAATATTTTAGCTCATATAAGTATAAATATGACAACACTTATAATACCATTCATATAGAATTTAATGAAGTAGTACTGTCGCTAGGTCTTAGCTGTACCAAACATGATCCTGGGGTTTTTAGTGTTATCCCTTATGCATACATAAATCATAATTTAGTAAATAAATATATTGGTCAATGTCATTTCTATCCTGAGAAGAATGACAGATATCCCATTATTACGCAGTTTCCTAATTCTGAAGACAGAAAACGTTTTGATATTTATATTAGATCAATGGATAATTTTAATGCTTTTTTGAAAATCTATATCCAACATCTTCATAAAACATACTTTCCATTTGCTAAAAAATATTCAACAATTTCAGCAATTGATAAAAAATTTAACTTTGACAATGGATCTAGTCCATTTTCAACTGATTTTATAAGGTCCGAATTATATTTAATTCCAATATGTTGTATAAATAAAAATCCAAATCGAAAAATTATAATAAATAATAGAATTAAGAAAATATTAGATCATAATGAATATTTCAAGACAAATTACAATCTTTATCTATTATTAGAAGGTCTAATGCAAGACAACTTACTACCAGAGGATGAATTTAATTATTATATAACAACATTCAATTTACAGAATCATTTAGAATCAAAATAAATATTTAACACTTAATGTAATATCAAAATTTACATTATTTTAATTATTAATGTATTATAATTAAGTAAAATAAATTAAAAAACTATTTGATATCAATGCCCATTTTACTTAAAGTAAATATCCTATTCCATCATAAAACGCCCAACCTGAATATCAATCCGACCATCCTCTATCCTCAATAAATAAATCCCTCCTAAAACATCACCCATATTAATAATACACTGGTCCGCTCCCATAATGATTTGCGCATTTACCTCTCTTCCAAAAACATCATAGATGCTAATCTTGGGTTTAATCATACCATTCAATGCAACATTAAATGTGCCTTGATTCGGATTGGGATACAATACTATTGGATTCTTCTGGGATTTAGAATCCGAAATATTTGTTGATATTGAAGAACATGCTTTGATGGTCGCATTCAACACATTAATATCACATCCGATATCTTTCCCATCGGTTCCTGCATTTTTATAAATACTATTGGCAGCAAGGTGATAATCTCCATTTGCAAAATTCACAAAATTAATATTAGAAATGGCGGCAGGAAAATAATTACTTGCAGAAAAACCTGCAGCCTTACCACCAACAAAAACATTTTTCTCCCATCCTGTAAAAGGAGTTCCTTGAAATCCATCGAACCATTGAGAAATATTGTTGGTCATGATAATATTACTGACCGTTCCATAAGCAAATAATATATTGTTAGAAGTGTGCAACATGGTATTATGATCAAAACACAAATCATCTAAAGCTGTAGCTTGAAATAATCTACCGGTTTTATCTGTAGCACCCCACTTACCACCAATGTCTTCAAATACATTATTCTCAAATTTAATCCTGTGTTCTCCCTTGCCTTCACTACCATAAAATGAAACACCGCAATTCGTATGTCGGATGATGTTGTTCCGAAACGTAATATCCTGCATGGTTGCCCAAGGCATAGCACCGTTCTCATCACGAGTAGTCAGTAATATCGCACACCCAAACTGTGGACCACCTGCTACATTTGGATCTGATGGCCAGCAGTTCTCAAAAATATTTCCTTCCAACAACATTCGTTGTCCACTTTTTATTTCAAATACATTTTTTACACCCCAGGTCTTACCTCCGAAACTCGGATCTGCCGGATTCCAAGACACACGCTTGGTCATGGTATTACATTTAATTTCTACATCTGATGGTACCAAATTAGAAATGGAACTCACAGCACCACCAAATAATATATTGATATGCGATGCTTCCAAATAATTGTTGGCTATTTTTAATGGTCCAGCTCCATTATAACAAGCGATCGTTTTTGATTCAAAAGTAGATACTCCTGACTCTGCATGAATATTATCAATACGCGAATCTATGATAGCACCATTTGTACAATTTAGCGCCACACCAACTTTCAAATTGCCAGTGCTGTTCCCATGTATATAACATCGATCAATAATCAGGTTATTAGGTAGATCCGATAATTTATTTTCCGATCCACTTCCAAAACTGACCAAAGTAAATTGATCATTGACACTTGTCGGTAATCCAATTTCTAAACCTATTAATCTATAATTATATGCACCTGCTACAGTTGCAAATGCAGACACTTGACCTGCAGAAAGCACTTTGGCCATATTTACAGCATCTGTAGGCGTAATACGAGTTCCCGGTGCTGGCAAGGCACTTTCCTTGGTAGATCTAATATAAATCCACCCTGAGCCTGTTTTCTTTCTTAAAATAAAATTTCCTGTAAATGTTGCTCCTGCTTGCAATTCAATAATATCTCCAAGATTGGCCTGATCAATTGCAGCTTGAAGATTGCCGCCGGAATTGACTGTTATCGTCTTTCCAGATGGAAGGGCGTAAGTCGTATTCACAAATGCTTGTGGTAATGTAGGTTTACACGTTTGGGCGATTGCCTCATTTGAAATAACAAAATATAAAAGAGTGACGATGCATATTTGGAGTAGATGTATCATTATAGTATATTAATTTATAGATCCAAGATAATACTTATCTAACAAAATTACTAAAATGAATAAGAATTCAATAATATTTATTCAATATGCATGTAATCCAAAATTCAAAATAATTTCAAATATACAATTCACCAGGATAAACCCCTTGTATTTCATAGTTTACCTAGAATCATTCATCTGTATTGACATAAAAAAATAAATATTGACAAGTCTGAGAAAGGAAATATTTATTTCTATTTTAAAGAAATATTTTATAAAATTAATTTACTATTATAAAAAAATTTACTAGGTTTTATAAATAAAAAGATCTTTATCTATAAAGAAAGTGATTATTCCAGAAGTTCAAAGTAAGCACATTAGATAAATTTGATGAAAAAATAAGATTCGCACTAATTTAATCCTTAGATTGAAACTAGCTCCCTTCCATTTTCAAGGGAAGGGGTGGGGATGGGTTTACCAAATACTGTTTTTATATAAAACTGATAAAGAAAAAACTAAAATACGAATCTTGAGTAAAAAATGATACTCCAAATTCAATACTAAAAATCATTGACTAATAATAATCTTAGCTATCTCATCCCGCATCTCCTTAAAAACTGGTCTCAACGGCGTATCTCCATCAGTGCCATAATTAACAATTAATGACATTGTCGCATGATGCTCCGGAAAATAAAAAAGATCCGCACTGTAACTTAAATCCCTGCCCCGATGTCCCCATGCATAATCTTTCAGTGGATCTCCGATATCAATAAAATCATTAAAACAAGCGACACCTAATAATTTTCTAGTTGAAACCTTTGGATGAAAAACCAACATCTCATCCAATGATTCTTGAGTTAGTAAAGTCTTTTTTACAAATAAGGCATCAATGAATAAATACATATCCCACACGGTACTATACATGCCTCCATAACCATTTCCACTTCCGGTATTCCATTGGGTTAGATTAATCAAATTCCCATCATTGTATAGATTGTAATAGCCTTGTGCGACTTTCTGACTTGGCAAGGGATCATGCCAAAAATAATAGGTATCTTTCAATCCCAATACATCAATAAATTCTTCATGCATGATTTGTGCATGAGGCTTGTGCGTTGCAGCTTCTATAATCATACTCAGCAATGTATAATTGCTGTTGCTATAACCCGAATTTTCTGCAGGATTAAATTTAAACGCTGCGTCTTTATGGTATAAAAACTTTAACAAATCATCTGCATTCCATTTCTTAGTTGGATGATTCAGGACCTGAAGATAAAACCCCGGATCATCTATGATATCATAAATGCCGCTCGTGTGATTCAATAAATTTCGAATGGTAAGTGGTTCATTGCCGTTAGATATTTTATCTAATATATCTTTAGAAATGTATTTACTAATGGGATCATCCAAGGACAAAATACCCTTCTCTTGAAGTCGCATCATCGCTACGCCCAACTCAAATTTTGTTACACTCGCAATTTTCGAAATATGACAGGGTTGCATTTTTATACCTTCTTTGATATCTGCCATTCCCGAAGCTCCTACATAAAATCCACTATCATTTTTTACTAATAAGATGACTCCGGGTAATCCAAGTTTTACATATTTATCAATAATGGATTGATAGATTGTACTTTTGGGATTGGTCTTGTAAATGATTACTTTCTCTAACGTACAATCCAAAATTGCCGGTCTGTCAATATCCGTTTTACTGCAAGAAAACCATGTAATGATGATCATCATCATCGAAGCAAATTGAACATTCAAGTTATAACGTTTCATTGCGTGCATTATTTTTATTGAATATTAAATTGAATTCCTAATGACAAAGCTCCATTCGGCAATATAGGAACATAACTTTTTACAAAAGGTATTTGCAATCTGAAATCATAATTTAAAAATATCCGACGCATTCGATTTACTTTACCTAAATCATATCCTACTCCAATTCCAGCTCCGGCAATAAATTGTGGCTTGCCAATTCCTTTCTTTGCTTTATAAGTTCCATCAGATTGAAAAACAACACGGTCCGTTAAATAAAACGCATGCATATAACCGGATTGCAATAATCCTTCCACAGAAAAATGTTTGATCTTCCTTCGATATCCTGCTTGGGTGTTTAAAACTAGAGCCGAATAAAGAAACCGATGATAGAAAAATCCTAATCCCGCATTTTGAAACCACTTGGATTTTGGTCTTTCTTGCCATCCAAATTCGTAACCAAGCATAATTCCAGGATGTATGGGTTGATTGAACGTAGCAGTAATTGAGCCAGGTGGCAATAAAGTGGCATTATTAAATACACTTATTGAAAATGGTTTAGCCTTCCAAGCTTGGCCAACCAACAAGAATGGGACCAACAATAAAAATATAATTCCAAGATGCTTCATATTCAAAATCCAAATTTAAATTGGTCAAATATAATCATCAATATGAAAATACTAAACTAATAAATGCTAATCAGCTTAATTATATATCAATTCTTGCTACGCTTATTGTTCCAGATCAGCAGAAGTGCCATAGGTAGCTGGTAACGGGACATTCAATAATCTTAAATAAACCGTCAATTGTCCTCTGTGGTGATACAAATGATTCATACACCATGAACGTACTACATCGGATTTAGGCATGGTAAAATAGATCATTTCACCATTGCGCATAGTCCAGGGCTTTTCAAATTCTGACTCTGGCGTTTCATTCAATATTTTTTCAGCCTGTTCAACCATTCTATCGTGCAGATCCAATAGTTCTTCTGTAGAATTCAAGGTTTTTGGTGTAAAATCACCTTTCGAAAAATCGAGTTCATCTTGAATTAAACATTCTTTCCACCAACCACTAATTTCTGCAACGTGTCTAGCCAATCGGCCTAAAGACATGGATTTCTCATGTGGTTTAAAATCAGATTTTTCAAAAGGAACAAGGGCCAATAGATTTCTTGTGCTGGCAGCTTCTTGTTTAAGTTCTGCTAATATGGTTTGATTTAAGTTCATATATTTTTATTTAATAGGGTGCAAATAAAAGAAAATTAAACCATATAATAATATAAAAATCCTAAGAAAACATTTCATTTCCTTAGGATTTAGTTGAATTAAGCGCACGAATGCGCGCAACACTCTTAGATTCTTATCTAATCGATTTTAATCATTTACTATTTCAACTCGTTTAACCATTGTGCTTCCATCTGATAGAAATATCCTAACAAAATAAATTCCATTGGTCAACCTTGAAGAATGAACTGGTATGGTTTGTTTGCCGTTTACTAATTGAACAGCTGTACTATAATTTATTTTTCCCATCAAGTCAATTATTTGTATTGTAGCCATAGTATTTTGACGACTTTGCATTGCTAGAGTAAATGCTCCTGAATTCGGATTGGGATTTATCTCAAATGAAATTGGACTTAATGTAGGGTCATTTGATGATAATAATTTTTCAATTGTATTTAATGTTGTATTTGTTGAAATAGGCGTATTAAAATCAAAATAAATATCTGCGCTATTTCTAATTTTTGTTAATTCAGCTAAATTACGATTGGTCTTCACTGTAAATGTAAAAAAACCATTACTTAAAGCTTCACTAAATGATTTTGGATATAGGTTAATATTATCGAATGTAAATAATATTTTTCCTTTTTCATTTATCGAAACTTGAACTGGATGAGAGTTATATACTGGTTTCAAGCTTCTCCAATTTAAATTTGGATCTAGCTTTACTTCTACCTCTACTTTTCTGGCATAATAAGTCCCTTCGTTTTGAAAATGAACCATGTATTCTAATATGGTATCATTCTTTGAAATAAATCCTTCTGAACCTTTTCCTTGAGGTAATACTTCCATGAAATTTGGGTCATAAGAACCTACAACGATATCCTTAAATAAGTTTTTATTATTCCAAGGTGAATAGTCATTGAGCCAATTACTGATTGGTGCTTCATAAGCGCATTCTGCGTCAAACCATAATTCCGTATTTAATGGAATATTAGCAGGTACTTGATAAGTTATCTGAAAAAATTTTGCATTGCCCTCTTGAATTGTTCCTAGATTAGTAACTTTATAAGCCCCGGCTTTAACATCTGGAATAAAATGTCCACTTGGACTAAATTGAGCATCACCCAATTGATAATCGTTACCATAATTTGCTATCACGTCATTCTCAGGTATTGTTCCATCATTTGATATAATCATATTCTGTGAATATTCAAATCCAGGTATAGGACAGATTATTGGCCATGTACTGATATGTATATCCCTCAAAGGATTGCTTTCGTTCGCAAAATCATAGTTGAGTGTACAGCCACTTGATGCTGTTGTATTAATGATTAAATTATTGTTTTGACATGCAGACAAAGGATATTGGTATTGTATACTTTCGCTTAATGTGTATGATCCCGATGGCACTCTAAATGAGTAGTCCCCATTGGCATCTGTATAGGTGTATCCAACTTGCGAAAGATGCATTTGTATATTTGATATTCCAGATTCACCTGGATCTTTGATGCAATTATTATTTACATCGTGAAATACCTTTCCTTGAATGGTGCAATAACAAAAATCCGTCCCTGCATTATAATTTACATAAACATGCGAATAAGCAATGCACCCTATAGCATCTGTTACAAATAAATAATATTGTCCTTGGGTTAAATTATTATTATTTGCTGTTGTCGCCCCATTTGACCAATTAAATTTGTATGGTGGTGTTCCACCAGTAACATTGGTAATGATCGAACCATCATTCGAAAAAATACATGAGGATAGATTTGTAGCATGAGAAATTTGAATCGGTGATTCTGAATTCACAGAAAGATACTTTGTAACTTGACATCCATTGGCATCTGTTATGGTCACATTGTAAGAACCAGCCAACAATTGATTGACGGTTGATGTATTTGCTAGATTACTCCATTGATACTTATAAGGTGCAGAGCCACCAATAACGTTTGTTGATATAGAGCCATTTGCTGCAAGACATGTTGCATGATTGATATTAAAACTAGGTGTGATTTGATACTCTGGTAATATGCGAACAGTTCCTTCCCTTTTGCAAAAGTTTGCATCAGTTACTATAAATCCATAATCTCCCGCAGGAACATTTTGTAATTGTACACCGGTTTGTTTTGGGAAGGTATTCCAAACAATATCATATGGCGCTAGTCCACCTTGAATACCTAATGTAGCGGAACCACTTGGAGTAGTACAAGAGCTAACGGTCTGATCCAATATAGTCACTTGTACCGGAGAAAAATTTTCTATTTTACCATATCCAATCCCGGAACATCCATCTGCATCAATTACATTGACATAGTAGAATCCCTCTGACATATTGTTTATTTCTTGGGTTAATTGACCATTATTCCAGGCATATGAATAGGGAGGTTTTCCACCCGAACCAAATGCAATGAGACGTCCATCATTATTGCTACATGTTGTATTGGTAGGAACTGTGTTGGCATTTATAATTTTCGATTGACTGATATAAAAATTTTGTCGATTGTTACAACCTTGTGCGTCTGTAACCGTAACTATATAATTTCCAGCTATCAACGATTGTATAGCGTTAGCATTGGATTGATTAAACCATTTGTAAGTAAATGGTGCCAATCCACCTGATATATTATTTATCGTAGCTGTGCCATTTGTGCAATTCGCTTCTGTTGTTAGAACCGTATAAGTAAATCCCGGATCATTAGACACATAA
>Ga0138256_10000384_pt1 | contig 49096 bp, 36 predicted proteins | sample KNB2016incub_MG_FD_105486 | JGI IMG/M metagenome (GOLD analysis project Ga0138256, IMG submission 105486) | Active sludge microbial communities from wastewater in Klosterneuburg, Austria - KNB2014incub_MG | ecosystem: Engineered > WWTP > Activated sludge > Unclassified | place: Austria...
AGTGAAGAAAAAAGGCAGGTTTCGTTAAAACGGGTGCAATTTACCATATAAATGCCGCCGAATGAAAAGTTTTTATGAAATTAGCGTCATGATAAAGTTAAAATACTGTTGCATTGCTGTATTGTTTAATTGCTATCTGGTTGCAGCCCAGTCAGCTACCGGCAATTCAGTTATTCCCGGCGCTGAACGCATGAATGTATACCTGCCCTTATTAAAAGGTAAGGCTGTAGCGGTTTTCGCCAACCAGACCAGCATGGTAAAAAATACACATCTGGTTGACACCTTGATCAGCAGCGGAATTAATGTAGTGAAGATTTTCGGACCCGAGCATGGCTTCCGTGGTGATGCTGATGCAGGTGAGCATGTGGGTGATGAAAAAGATAAAAAAACCGGAATACCGGTTGTCAGTTTATATGGTAATCATAAAAAACCAACAGCAGAAGATTTTAAAGGTGTGGATGTACTCGTTTATGATATACAGGATGTGGGTGTCCGTTTTTATACTTATATCTCTTCCTTCGAATATTTTTTAGAAGCCGCACTGGAAAATCATAAGCCACTGATGATCCTTGACCGGCCTAACCCCAATGGTTTTTATGTAGATGGCCCCGTGCTGGATATGAAATTCAAAAGTTTTATCGGCATGCAGCCTATACCCATTGTTTACGGAATGACCATTGTTGAATACGCACTGTTCCTTACCGGCGAAAAACTTTTATCGAAAGAAGCCAATGAAATAAATGCATATAATATTACTACTAATCCTACCCCGGATACACCGTTTCATATTCAATATATCAAGTGTAAAAATTACGACCACAATACAAAATATGTTTTACCGGTGATGCCTTCGCCCAATTTAAAAACCATGCAGAGTATTTATCTCTATCCTTCCACTTGTTTTTTTGAAGGGACAGTAATGAGCGAAGGAAGAGGTACGGATATGCCTTTCCAGGTATTTGGACACCCGGCTTTACCAAAAAGCCTGTACAGCTTTACCCCCAAACCCAATGCCGGCGCAAAGAACAGTAAATGTTTTTACCAGCAATGTTATGGATGGAACCTGAGCGGCAGCAATGAAGAAGTACTGAAGCTGGTTGACAATAAAATTCAGCTTAAATATTTTATTGATGCTTATAAATTATTCCCGGGCAAGGACAGTTTCTTTTTAAAGAATAATTTCATAAACAAACTTGCCGGAAACGATTTGCTGATGCAGCAGATAAAAGAAGGAAAGACGGAAGCTGATATAAAAAAAAGCTGGGAACCGGCATTGAATGTATTTAAAGAAAAAAGGAAGAAGTATTTAATTTATGAAGATTTTAAAACTGATTAATTAAATCGCTACCCGATAATATTCAGTTGAACCGCATTTTTAATTAAAGACGCCACGTTCTTCGATTCAAATTTTGCCAGCAGGTTTTTGCGGTGCGTATCAACAGTTGATACACTGATAAAAAGTTTTGAAGCAATTTCATTATTTGTCAAACCATCAGCAATCAGCTCAAGCACTTCTTTTTCTCTTCGGGTGATAAGCGGTATCATGGTATCATCGGCCTGTCGCAATGTTGATGCAGCTTCATCGCTTAAATAAATTTTACCTGCTGAAACAGCTTTTATTGCCGACAACAATTCCTCACGGGTAGCATTTTTTAAAACATAACCCGAAGCTCCGTTATCTATCATCTTCTGTATAAAGCTTTGCTGGTTAAATGTGCTTAAACCAATAATATATACCGATGGATATTGCTCTCTCACCAGTTTACACAATTCAATTCCGCTCATACCCGGCATACTGATATCCATTAAAATAACATCCGGCTGCTGTTGTTTTAAAAAAGCAAGACAGGAATCTGCATTACCGGCATGCCCCATCCATTCAATATTATTTTCCTGTTGCAATAAAGAATGAATACCCTCTATCACCATGTAATGATCATCAACTATAAATAATTTAACAGCCATGTTTTATAAAGTTAGATATTCAATTCAATATGTACCGAAGTTCCTTTATCCTTATCGGACCGCACATCCAGATCAGCTTTTAAAAAATCAACCCGGTTCTGTATATTACTCCAGCCAATTCCTTTTGCCTGATTAAGGATGGCCGTATCAAATCCTTTACCATCGTCTTCTGTAGTTATTGAAATCCTGTTTCCGGTTTTGGTTACCTGTACCACCGCAGTTCTGGCATCGGCATGCTTCATCGTATTATTGATAAGCTCCTGCACTATTCTGTAAATGGTTATGGCAGTTGTTTGTTCCATCACTGCGTCTTCCATACCAAAAGACTGGTAAGAAACCTTAAGTGCTCCGGTCTGGTTTATGTCGTTACAAAAATCTTTTAGCGCTGTATCCAGTCCGAATTTAACCAGCGCTTCCGGCATCATATTATGAGCCACTCTGCGCATTTCTCTGATAGAACTGTCCAGCATATCCATGCTGCGTTCAAAAGCCTGAGCATTTTCAGGCGTCATAACCAGGTTTCCTTTCATATTGCTGAATGAATATTTTATTCCGCTTAACATGCCACCTAATCCATCGTGCAAGTCTTTTGCAATCCTGGACCGTTCCTGTTCTTCGCCTTTTAATACTGCTTCTGTAGCTGTAAGCTGCTGTTGTGTTTCAAGTTTTTTTATATGTTGCTGCTGCAGTTTTTGTTTGTTACGGTAATTGATAAAAAGCAGTATGGAAATAATAAGCAGGGAAGCTACGCCAATAAACAAAATATAGTTTATTATGCTTTGCTGCTTCAGTTGCGCAGCCTGTAACGAAATTTTTGCTTCCTTGCGTTCTGTTTGATATTTGGCTTCAAGGTCCATGGCATATTCAGCCATTTCTTTTTTGCGCATACTTTCATTGAGCGAGTCCCATCTGGTGTCGTATATTGATCCTGCTGCAAAATCTTGTTGGGCATATTTCAAAGCCGATAAAGCAAGGAACAGGTTTTGCATCGGCCCGGTTATGGTATCGTTTTGTGCAATCTTAAGACCGCTTAAATAGTTCTCCTCTGCCTGTGCATAACGGCCGTGAAGTGTATGATCGTGGCCATAAATTAAAAATCGATAACTGGTTCCGCTAAGATCTGCTTCATCAAATTGAGATTCCATCTCTTTCATTAGTTTTGCTATACGATCCACGTTACCAGCATCGCCAAGGTTGTAATAAATAATGCCCAGGTTAATCAATGCGTTCGACACAGACCTTATACGCTTGTGCTGTTTCCCGGCAATTAACTGCCTTTCGAAAATCTTTAATGCGGCGTTGTTATCTGTACCGATGTAACTATTACCAAGATTATTCATGGATATCAACATGCCTTTATAATCTTTATAACGTTCGCCCAGTTCAATGCCCTTTTTCCCAAACTCAACTGCCTTATCGTGCAGTTCCAGTTCATTGTATATGCGGCAAAGGTTGCCGTACATGGTAGCAATATTATTAGTATCTCTTATTTTTTCAGTGAGCTCCATTGCATAAGCACTGTATTTAATGGCAGAATCTTTTTTACCCAGGTTAAAATATAAACTGAACAACGCACGGAAAGAATTGGCCCGCTGGAAATCATCTTTATTTTTTGCTGCCACGTCTATTGCTTTCAGGCAATAGTGCACAGCATTTTCATTATCAAATTTTGCATGGTAAATTTTTACAAAGGCATGATAACATTGATAGCGAAAGATTTTAGCATGCAGTTTGTTTATGAGGACTTCGGCTGTTTTATTATAGTACAATGCTGAATCATTATCAGCATCAAGGTATTGGTCCTGTATCTGCAGGAGCAATTTAATTTTTGAAGTATCTTCTTTAGCAACCGGAAGTTTTACCAACAAGCCGTTCAATTCATCATCCTGAGCCTGACAGCCATAGGTGAGTTTTAAAAGGGTGAACATCAAAATGATGATATGCCGCATACTTTAAGCAGTTATTAAAAATAAAGTAATCTTTCTAAAGCAGATCCGCTGCCTCAGCTCCTGTTTATCCATGGCGCAAAATAAATTAGTCCGATTGGTTTGCCCTCCCCTTTTTACATGATTTTTTTCAATTCATAAGATAAGCCATTTGTTAGCGGATAAATATACGGGAGACTAAACATCTAATTCCATATGAACCGAAGTTCCTTTCCCTTTTTCCGAGCGTATGTCTAATGTTCCTTTTAAAAACTCAATCCTGTTGCGGATATTACTCCAGCCAATTCCCTGTCGGGCTGGCTCATCCGGGCTGGCATTATACTGCTGAAGTATGGACACATCAAACCCTCTTCCATCGTCTTCTACTGTAACGGCCAATTGATTGTTGGTTTTGGTTAACTGCACTACAGCTGTTTTAGCAGCAGCATGCTTCATAATATTATTCAGGAGTTCCTGTATGATCCGGTAAACAGTAACAGCAGTTGTCTGCGATATCGCCAAATTTTCAAATCCGAAAGATTGGTAAGAAATCATTAATGCTCCAGATTGATTGATACTGTTACAAAAATCTTTCAGTGCAGTATCCAATCCAAATTTAACAAGGGCTTCAGGCATCATGTTATGTGCTACACGCCGCATTTCATTTATGGAACTGTCGAGCATATCCATACTGCGTTCAAATGCCTGTGCATTTTCAGTTGTCATCACTAAATTCCCCTTCATGCTGTTGAATGAATATTTGATGCCGCTGAGCATACCACCCAATCCGTCGTGCAGGTCTTTCGCCAGCCGGGTGCGTTCCTGCTCCTCTCCCTTTAATACTGCTTCTGCAGCCATTAATTGCTGTTGTGTTTCCAGCTTATTTATGCGTTGCAACTGCAGGTTTTGTTTATTACGATAGTTGAGGTACAACAAAGAAAAAATGAGTAACAACGCTATTACACCGGCAGTCAGTAAATAATTCAGCAGATTTTTCTGCTTTATTATTTTTTGCTGGGCTTGCATCATCATTGCTCCTTTTTGAGTCTGGTATTTTGCTTCCAGTTCATATACTTTTTTCTGGTTGTTCCTGCTCTGTATGGAGTCATTTACTTTTACGTACTGTTTCAGGTAGTTGAAACTTTCTGTTACATGGCCAAGTTTTTCTTCGGCCAGTACAAGATCCATCAGGCTGGAGTGCAGTACCAGGTCGAATTTTAAATCGGCTGACAATCCGGCTGCCTGCTTCGAAAACTTAACTGCATTGTTATAATCTTTCTTTTTTAAATATGCATTACCCATGTTTTGCAAAACAAGAGCGATATCAAAGGGTATATTTATTTTATTAAAAGATTCCAGTGCAATATTGTAATGCAATATTGCCGAATCGTACTGCATGGTTTTATTGGCATGATACAAGCCGGTAAAATTATTAAATATCCCAATTGCAAATGTCATATCCTGCCGGGTTGCCAGCTTGAGGCCTTTTTCCGAAATCAATATCAGACTGTCATAATTTTTTATAAAATTATAAGCTCCGCCCAATGCAATCAGCCCCCTCACTAACAGTACAGGATCATTCGCCTGTATAGCAAACCTGTTTGTTTCCCTGGCGTATAAAAATGTTTTTGCCGTATCACCTAAATACTTGTAAATGCCCGAAAGATTATAATACGAATTGATGATCTTAGGTTCATCGCCCGTTTCTTTAAAAAGATTTGCAGCTTTCAGGTATCGTTCAACTGCCGAAACATAATTTTGCTGCCGTTGATCTATTGCAGCATACCTGTTTATAAGATTGGCTGTTTGGTTTTTTGAAGCTCTGTCTTTGTTTTTATTTACCAGAGCATAAGCTTTATCAAGCAGGAGTTTGCAACTGTCTAATTTCATTTCATAAAAAAGCAATCCTGCCCGCAGGCCATAAGCTACTGAAAGGCCAAGCGGGTATTTAATTCTGTCAGCAAGTGTTATGTTTGTCTGAATAATACTGATAGCCCTGACGGGTTCAGAAAACTGTATTTTTTCTGCATAGGCATTCAGCCTGTTTACTTTAACAGTATCATCAGGCAGTTTAAATAAGCTTTTCTCTTCTGCACCTGCTCCAATATCCTGACCTGGTGTTTCAGAAACACTTATTGCAAAAAGCAGCAACAAAAAAAAGTATTTTATCATAACTGCTGTTAAAATAATCAGGCTTCATATCAGTTAATAAAAAGCCTCACTGAATGTAAGCATTTTTTTACACCGTAATACAAAAAAAGAAACAACTCATCCAACAGGCCTCCCCTTTTTCCATGATTTTTTCAATTTTTTAAAATCTCATGCTTTTAGGGGATGGCAAACCCAATACCCGAAAGATATTTTTACATCCTAAAACAAACAATTATGAAGTACTTATCTTTTCTTATCCTGTTTATAGCTGCAGGATTACAATCGCAAGCCAAAGTATGGCGTATTAATAACAATGCAGGTGTGGTAGCCGATTTTATCTCAGGCACTGCTGCCATCGCTTCTTCCAGTGTATTGAATGATGACACGCTGCATTTTGAAGGCAGCGCAACTGCTTATGCAGGCTTTACATTAAACAAACGTCTTGTAATTATTGGTACCGGTTATTTTATTAATGGTGCAAACAGCAACCCTGGGTTACAGGCAAATCCATACAGCTCAACGTTTGCAGGTGCCGGAATTTCATTCGACTCTACCGCTTCAGGATCTACCTTGATTGGCTTAGACCAATTTACTTTTTACCTGGGGCCCAACCTTGGTTCTGCCACCGACAATATTACCCTTACACGTTGCAAGCTTAATTTCCTGGGAGAAAATTATGGCTATACAGCCAATACAAAAATGGCTGGCTGGATAATCAACAAATGTTATTTTCAGGCCGGCATAAACCTGAACAATGAATTACTCGAAAACTGGCAGGTAACCAATAATATTTTTGTAGGTGGTATCAGCATGAACAAAATAACGAACCTTAATAACCTTATTCGTAATAATGTTTTCAGGAGTTCAATTGATATTTTCAGCGCTTATTTTTCGAACAATACCATCATCAACACAACCTTTACAGTAACCAATGTAACCGTAAAAAATAATATCTGTATAGGGGCAGCGCCTGCAGGTTTCGCACCCTATGTAGGCCTGAATGGTAATATTGCCAATCAAACAGATGCAGCAGTGTTCGAGGGGCTCACCGGCAACAGCACCGACGGGCAATGGCGTTTAAAAGCAGGCAGCCCCGCCATTGGCGCTGGCGAAACTATTGCAACCATTACACCTGATTGCGGTGCTTTTGGTACAGCCGATCCCTATGTATTAAGCGGGATTCCGGCAATACCAACCATTTATGCATTAACTGTACCAACGAGTGTACCGAGTAATGCTACTTCCATGTCGGTTACCATCAGTACAAAAAGCAATAATTAATGTTTTATAAAACGCAATGGTATTTGCTATAAGATAACCATTATTATAATTATTATGTTCCCGGCATCAGTGTTCCAATGAAGCATCGTTGCGTCGCACTCTTGTACTTGTAAAACGCTGTTCAGCTTTTAATGTGCAACCTGTTGTGATTAATGTTTGCAGTAAAACATGTAAAAATGAAAAAATTATTTAGCACCATCGCCATAAGCATCCTGTATATTTTTGTGCAGGCGCAGCAACCTTACCCGGCAGCACCACCTGCGCCGGGCAATATAACGGCCATCGAATATTTTATTGATATCAATCCGGCATTCGGCAGTGGTACTGCTTTAACGGGTTTTACGGCTTCGCCAAATATCAACGGCTTTAACGGATCGGTAAACCTTACAGGGCTTACTCCCGGTTTTCACCGCATCTATTTCAGAACAAGGGATGTAAATGGTACATGGAGTATTAGTAATAATAATTTTTTCGATAACTATACAGCGCCGGTTTACCCTGCAGCTACAGCAGCAACCTACATTAACAACATAGAATACTTTATTGATGGCAATGCCGCATTTGGAGCAGGTACAGCCATAACAGGTTTTACGCCTTCAACAGATGTAAACGGGTTTGCAACTTCAATTGATTTAACCGGCATTACGCCCGGTTATCACCGCATATATTTACGCAGTAAGAATGCAAACGAAAAATGGAGCCTTACCAATTACAGTGTGTTCGATAATTCCGCATCCTTACCTTACCCGGCAGCACCAGCACCTGTTACCAACATGGTGCAATTAGAATATTTTCTCGATAATAACGATTTTGGTTTTGGTAACTGCACACAAATACCATTCACTCCGGGTACAGATATTTTAAACCTTAATGCCAATATAAATATTACCGGGTTAACGCCCGGTGTACACCGTTTATTTATAAGAGCCAAAGATGCAAATGGAAAATGGAGTCTTACTAATTATGATGTATTTGACAATTCAGCGTCTTTACCTTATCCCCCTGCACCGCCGCCTGTTACCAATATGGTTCAACTGGAATATTTCTTTGACAACAATGATCTTGGTTTCGGTAACTGCACACAAATACCATTTACTGCAGGTACAAACATTTCCAACCTAAACAGCAATGTTAATATTACAGGTTTAACGCCCGGTGTGCATCGCTTATTTATCCGTGGCAAAGATGCCAATGGAAAATGGAGTCTTACCAATTTAAGCATATTTGATAATTCATCTGCTGCAGCTTATCCTGCAGCTCCGCCACCTGTAACCAATATGATACAGTTAGAATATTTTATTGATAATAATGATCTTGGTTTTGGTAACTGCACACAAATACCATTTACTGCAGGTACAAACATTTCCAACTTAAACAGCAATGTTAATATTACAGGGTTAACGCCCGGTGTACATCGCTTATTTATCCGTGGCAAAGATGCAACTGGTAAATGGAGCCTTACCAATTACAGTGAATTTGATAATTCAGCAGCCAATGGATATCCAACAGCGCCTGCAGCACCAACACCCATTGTAAATATGGAATATTATATTGACAGTGATCCAGGCTTTGGCAATGCAACTGCTATTTCAATAACTCCCGGAGTTGATATCAGCAACTTAGCTGTCAATGTAAACACCACAGGTTTAGCCAATGGAACCCACAGGCTGTACATCCGTTCTAAAAATAATAATGGCCAATGGAGCTTAACCAATATTGATACGTTTGCTGTTGGGTTGATACAGGTTTCACCAGACTCATTGTTGTTTGCAAACACAATCATCGGCAGTAATACTGTTGGCAATATCAGCATTACCAACACCAGTGGCAGCACACAAACTATAAACAACATAACTATTGCAGCACCATTCAGTGTTGCAGTATCAACACCAATTAATATTAACGGCGGACAGGTTTATAATTTACCTGTAACGTTTACACCAACAACAGCGCAGTTATACCGCGATACTATAAAACTGCAAACATCAGCAGGAGACTTTAATGTGTTGCTGAATGGAACAGGTGTGGCAGCAAGTTCTTCCTGGACAATCAGCCCGGCCGGCGGTCACAATTATAATAATGTAGCTATTAATACAACAGCCAATTTCAATTTTACCATTTATAATACCGGTAATATTCCGGTAAGCCTGAACACCGCAACAATTAGCGATGGAGCATTTGTTCCAACGTACACGCCCGGTACAACAATACCGGTAAATGGAAATATTACATTGCCTGTGGCATTTACGCCAACATCAGTTACTGCTTATTCGGGCCAGTTAAAAATAAAATCAACCACACCAGGTGTGGATTCGGTTACAACAGTTGTAACAGGAAACGGCTATGCACCTGGTGCACCTCCAGTATTGCAATTTGTAACAGCATCTCCATACAATGGCTCTACCGGTGTAAATCCTGCTGTGGGACAAACAGGTTTGTTCACCTACAAGATTCTTTACAAATCTGTAAATAACCTTCCGCCAAAAGTAGGTTTTCCAAAAGCAGGTATTGATTTAAATGGCAACCAGAATTTTAATGACCTGGGAGAAGGTATTTTCAGCATGACTAAAGAAGGCACCAGTACAGATTATGTTGTAGGTGTGGTTTATACATACACTTTCAATCATACCAATAACAGCAGTACATTGGGTTACCAGTTCTCTGCACAAGATGAAAACGGCAATGTGGCAACAACCGTAAATACAGCTTATGTAAGCGGGCCAATTGTTACCGACCAGGTACTCGATCTGAAAATATTTGCAAACAATATTTCTTACAGTGTTACTAATCCTTTGCCCGGTCAGTCATTCAGCTTAACAGCCGTAATTACAAACAGTACGGCAGTACCTGCAGTGAATGTTCCTGTTAAATTTTACAGGGATACCATTTTATTAGACAGTGCAATTATCCCGGTTGTAAATCCGTTTACAACAGCCAGCATAACACAACCATTTAATTTTGCTACCGAAGGATTTTATCCTATAAAAGTTTATATAAATCCAGATCAGACATTGCCAGAAAGTAATTACCTGAACAATTATGCCATCAGGCCAATCATTGTTGGTTCTCCAAATTTACCCGGTGGTATTACTGTAACCAATACAGCAACTATTCAAATCTGTCCTCAATTAAAAATCATCAACAGCGGCCATGCAGTTTATTATGGCACTGCTTTACCAACAGTGGTGGCAGGTGCACAGGTTACCATCAATACCGGTGCTGGTATTATTACCACCACAACAAATGTAAACGGCGATTTCTATTATGAACTTACCGGAGTAACCTGTGGCGGTAATATTGTTTACACCATCAGCGTAACCGATTTTACTTTTACCAGTAACACACTTACTGTAAGCACCAATTTACCCTGCCCGCCACCAAACGCATGTGCACAACCACCATCACAAGGAGGGGTTACGGCAACTTCAAATCCTAATCCATGTGCAAACCAGGTAGGGAATACAGCCACTGTTAATTTCGTTTTGAAATACAGGGAAAGGAATATCAATAATATGTGGGGGCTATTTGATGAGATCATTAAAGACACGCTCAAAGTATTTGCAGATGGTGTTTTATTTCAAACCTACCCCAGTGCAGATTACAGTCATGGGCCCGGTAATGAAGTTATTGTTCCCGTTGATTTTGCATTAGCTTCAACTTCTGCGCTTGTAATTACTGCTGAACTTAAATACACTTATGTAGAATACCTGCAGATACCGAGTTCTATTTATCATGGAACATGGATACCGATGGTTCAAACCGGTGGTGTAACCATTCACCCGGTATCGAATTTACCCGATCTGAACATTCAGCAATTTATGCAAACCGGGTTTACTGCATTTCAGTTTCTGGATGTAAACAAAAACTGCAGTACTGCCGGTGCACATACCGTAAAAGTATTTGACTCAATACCCGGAGGAAGTTTCGTTTTGATAAAAACAAGCAGCATCACATCAGTTGCCGGAAAAACCGGGTTGGTAATATCTTATAGTGATATTAATATGACAGCCGGTGTGCACTTTATTAAAGTAATTACTGATACAGATGGTACTGTTGCAGAAGAAGATGAAACTAACAATGAATTTATCACCAGCATTACGGTTCCAGCACCTGATCTCTCCGTAACAAAGATCATAAACACACCAACAGCACTATCAATTGGTTCGCCGGTTGTATTTAAAGCTACCGTCAAGAACACAGGAAAACATTGTAACAGTTTCAAAGTGCAGTTCCTTGTTGGCGGTGTACAGTTGGGATCAAAGAAAACAGTTTCTTCATTAAGTGAAAACAATTCCGTTACTGTAATATCTGACACGCTGATTGTAACAAATCCTGAAAATTCATGCGGTCCGGAAATTAAAGTAATTGCTGACAGTGATTTTGACATAACTGAATCTTTTGAAAACAATAATGAGCTGTCTGTTCAGTTTTCGGCAGATATAAGACCTTACCAGTTATCAAACGAAATCGGCTCTGCAAATCGCCCGGTTATTGTACGGGTTAATACCACAAACCAGTTCTTCCCTGCTGTTAGAAATACCGGAATGCGTGACGTTAATAATGTTTCTGTTTCATTTGTTTTGGGTGGAAATGTAATTGGCAATGGAAATATTGCAACCATAAAAGCAGGCGAAGTATTTGCAGCATACAGTTCATTCACACAAATGTTTACTACAGCCGGCGATTATGTTGTAACAGTAATTGCTGATACAGCAAATACAATTTGTGAATCAAATGAAGCAAACAACAGCGGCAGCTTCCACATCCGGGTTACCGACAGTAAGATGGATTTTGAAGTGTTGTCGCAATATATTTCTCCAAGCAGTCTTAACCCGAATGCAGGGCAAACCATCACACTGGTAGGTACTGTAAGAAATACAGGGGGCCAGTCAACAGCAGCAAATGTGCTCCGCTTCCTGGTTGATGATATACAGTTGGGAGCAGATGTGCCGATAAATGCATTATTGCCGGGTCGGGATACAACCGTTGCTGCCACTGCATCTTATTCATCCATCATTCCTGGTGTAAAAATAATGAAACTTGTTGCTGATATAAATAATACTGCTGTGGAAGAAAGGGAAGACAACAATACCGCAACAAGAGCATTGATTGTTGGCGATGCGCCGGATATGGCAAAAGCCGCAGGCAATGCTATCAGTTTTAACCCTTCAGGATTCAGAACGGGCGATAGTGTTTTAATTTCCTACAGCATCCGGAACAACGGACCAACAACAGGCACAGCATGGGTAAGATTCCTGATACTCGACCCATCAGATGCGGTAACTGCCATTGACAGTGTTCAGTTTACACTGGCAGCCGGTGCCAATACCATCATCAGCAAACGTATGTTGTTTGATATTGAAAAAGGAACCGTAATTGTACAGATTGTGAATTGCTCTCCAATAGAATTTGATCTGACCAATAACGAGGATGCACTTCCGTTTAGCACGGTAGCTATGTTAACTTCTAACATAACTGTAAGCAGCGACTTGGATATGAATGACGGATTACCGGCACAACTTCCTGGATGGATTGGCGGTAAAATTGTTTTAGGTAATTATGACCTGGTTGTAAATGGTACGATTCTCAATTTTGACACTTCGCATTTTGTAATAACAAACGGAACCGGAAAATTAAAACTGAATAACAGTAACCCGTTGAATATATTCCCGGTTGGTACAAATTTGTACAGCACCAATTTTGTGAAGATCAACAACAGTGGTACTGCTGATAATTTCTCAGTAAGGTTATTGCCCTATGTGCTGAAGAACGGCACAAGTGGAGATACGGTATTACTTGGAAATGTTGACTGTACCTGGCTGATAGAAGAACAGACTGCAGGCGGCAGCAATGCAACTATAGAAATGTTCTGGAACCTGGCAGATGAATTACCAGGTTTTGACAGGAGCATCAGCAGGACTGCACATTATGTTTCTTTCTGGCAACTGGGCAATGTTGGGCCTGCTGCAACGGACAGCATTGGCCGCTACAGCAAATCGCAAACTGGTTATACAAGTTTCTCACCGTTTACTGTTACAAGTGGTACTGGTGTGGTATTGCCGCTGCACTTACTGCAGTTTACTGCTGAAAGGCAGGGAACAAATGCCCTGTTAAACTGGAAGACTACAAACGAAACCAATACCGCAAACTTCACCATTCAGTACAGCATGACTGGTCAGCAGTTTGTTGATATCGGAAATACAATTGCAGCAAACGCACCGGGTACAAACAGTTATCAGTTTACCCATACCGGAATACATGAAGGATTGAATTATTACCGGTTGAAGATGATTGATATCAACAGAAACTTTACTTACTCAGATACCAGGGTGGTAAAATTTGATAAGCATAATCAACTGCAGGTTTTCCCTAATCCCGTGAAGCAGTTTGTTACGATAACCGGTTTGAAAGCAAATGGCACAATAGAAATAATAACGCTGGATGGTAAAACTGTAGAACAATTAAAAACAATCAACAGTTCTATTACCATCGATCTTGCCAAACTTCCCGGAGGTATTTACTTTATCCGGTACAGGAATAATGATGAAGTTGAAGTACAGAAAATAATAAAACAGTAATATGATGAATATTTGAACGGGAAATTAATCCTGCCCTTTTGCATAGTTTACAACAGGCTGTATCACTTAAACGATACAGCTTTTTTTATCCTTCATATAAAAAATCCTGTTTTTAAGGGATAGGTATATCACAGAACAATGAGCATGTTTACACAGCTAAAAATATAATTATGAAACAATTATTAGTATTACTGGCTTTACTGTTGAGTATAGGAACAAAAGCTCAGAATGTAGCCATCAATAACGATGCAAGCATTCCGGATAACAGCGCTATGCTGGATGTTAAAAGTAATTCCAAAGGGATATTGATTCCCCGGATGAATACAGCGACTGTGTCAGCTATCACCAGTCCTGCAAAAGGTTTGCTTGTATTGGATACAATAAAAAACCAGTTGATGGTGAATATGGGAACCCCGGCAACTCCCAACTGGCAAACCATTGTGGCCTCTAGCGGATGGAGTTTATCGGGGAACTCAGGGATTGATTCAGCCACAAATTTTATAGGAACTACTGATACCAAACCTTTTATCATAAGGGTAAATAATGTACGTTCCGGATATGTTGATACCATCACAAATAACACTTCATTTGGTTTTAGAGCGCTTGACTCATCAACTAACGGAACCTGGAATACTGCAATAGGTTTTAAATCCCTTACAGGTAATAAAACAGGTGAAAATAATACAGGACTGGGTTGGGGCGCTTTAAGGTTTAACACAAATGGTTCTTTCAATACGGCATCCGGAGCCATTAGCTTGTACTCCAATACCACCGGAAGCCAGAATACCGCAATTGGTCAGTTAGCCATGTACCTGAATACTACCGGCGGTAAGAATACCGCAATTGGAAGTGATGCATTGAGGTTTAATACTTCTGGCAGTAGTAATGTGGGTATAGGGTATACCGCTTTGTACTTTAATACAACCGGCTATTCGAATATTGCTGTGGGTACAGGTGCATTGTTCAATACAGGGAATCGCAGTAACCTGGTAGCAGTGGGTGATTCAGCGCTTTTTAATAATGGAAACGGAGCCACAGAAACCTATCATGGAATTGGCAATGTTGCCGTTGGATCAAAAGCCTTATATGCTAACAGTACAGGTTTTTATAATGCTGCTACAGGAGCAGATGCTCTTATTTCCAATACAGCAGGAGCATACAACGCAGCTTTTGGAACAGGTGCTTTGCGGACAAATACAACCGGAAATGCAAATACCAGTTCTGGGTTTAATTCCATGATTGGCAATTCATCCGGCAATGGTAATAGTGCTTATGGAGCAGGTGCTTTAACAGCAAACTCAATTGGTAACTCAAACAGTGCATTTGGTGCAAATGCCTTATTTAATAATCAGGCGGGTTATTCAAACGTGGCAATTGGTATTGCTGCTTTGTATAATACCGGTAACCGCAGCAACCTCGTTGCCGTTGGCGACTCTACTCTTTTAAATAATGGAAATGGAGCCACCGAAACCTACCATGGTATTGCAAACACAGCTATCGGTTCAAAAGCGTTATACGCCAACAGTACAGGATTTTACAATTCTGCAGTTGGTTCAGGAGCGCTTACATCCAATACCACCGGATCTTATAATGCTGCAAACGGAACCGGTGCGTTGCTAACGAATACTACCGGGGATGCAAATACCAGTTCGGGTTTTAATTCAATGATCGGTAATGTATCCGGTAATGGTAACATTGCTTATGGAGCAGGTGCTTTAACATCAAACTCCGCTGGTAACTCTAATAGTGCGGCAGGAACAAATTCATTATTCAATAATCAGTCAGGGAATTCAAACGTGGCAGTTGGTGTAGCCGCTTTATATAATACCGGTAACCGGAGTAACCTGGCAGCAGTAGGCGACAGCGCTTTGTATAATAATGGTGTTGGGGCTGTAAATCCTTATGAAGCAACTGCCAATTCTGCATTTGGTTCAAAAGCCTTATATGCAAACACCACCGGTTACTATAATACCGCAACAGGGTCAAATGCACTGAAAAATAATACAACAGGAATTCAAAACACAGCAAACGGAACCGGCGCTTTATTTACCAATACAACCGGTGGTGCCAATACAGCAACCGGCTTAAATGCTTTGTTTCAAAACAGTACCGGAAATAACAATACGGCAGTTGGGAATTTTACATTAACAAACAACAGTAGCGGAAACAATAACACCGGTACAGGAACAGGAGCATTATCGACAAACACAACAGGTAATAATAATACTGCCGCAGGAACCGGCAGTTTATTTTCAAATACAACAGGATACAGCAATGTGGCAATAGGAACAGAAGCTCTTTATAAAAACACCGTTCGCACAAACCTGGTGGCGGTAGGTGACAGTGCTTTATATAATAACGGCACCGGTGCTTCATTTCCTTTTGAATCAATAAACAACACGGCTGTTGGTTCCAAAGCTTTATATGCTAATACAAAGGGAAATGATAATGCCGCAACAGGGTTTAACAGTTTGTATACCAACACAACCGGTTACAGCAATACAGCAAATGGAAGCTTTTCATTATACGCAAATACTATAGGCAGAAATAATACCGCAATAGGTTCTAGCTCCCTCAGCAGCAACATCACTGGCCACCATAATACAGCAGTAGGAATTCAGTCGTTACAATTCAACAACGGCCTGGGCAATACTGCAGTTGGCTATACAGCACTAACTGCAAATACTACCGGAAACTATAACACAGCCCTGGGTTTTGCTGCAGATGTAAGTGCCAATAACCTGACCAATGCAACAGCAATCGGGTACAATGCAATCGCTGCTGTAAGCAACAGTTTAATATTGGGAGGAACAGGTGTAAATGCTGTTAACGTAGGTATAGGAAATTCAACACCCGGCTTTCCGCTCAACTTTGCCAATACCCTTGGTAATAAAATTTCCCTGTACGGAAACAGTGGCAATCATTATGGCCTGGGTATTCAAAACGGATTATTACAAATATATTCCGATGCAGTTGCGGCAGATATAGCTTTTGGGTACGGCAGCAGCACCTCATTTACAGAAAGCGTACGGATAAAAGGAAACGGCAATATGGGTATAGGCACTGTTAATCCAACACGTCCCTTATCTTTTCCAGCTACGCTGGGCGAAAAAATATTACTCTTTCCAGGCCCTAATGGTGAAACAGGCATTGGCGTATATGGAAATGAATTACGCCTGCATACGGACAACACAGTGGGAAAAGTAAGTTTTGGCACACAGGACAATGCCGGTAACTTTTCCGAAAATGCATTGGCGCAGCGAAATGGTGTGTATGCATTCTCAGTTTTAGGCAGCCTGTGGGTGAATGGTACAACCTACGCCAGCGACGAACGCTTTAAGCAAAACATCACAACAATACAATCTCCTTTACAAAAATTAATGCAACTCAATGGTGTGGAGTATGAAATGAAGACAAGTGAGTTTCCTGACAATCATTTTCAACCCGGCAGGCAAATAGGTTTGCTGGCACAGAATGTAGAAAAGATTATACCGGAAGCAGTGAATGAAAAAGATGGTTATAAAGGTGTGGACTATGCCCGGCTGGTGCCACTGCTTATTGAAAGTATAAAAGAACAGCAAAAACAACAGGATGACTTGAAAAAAGAAATCATCGAATTAAAAAAATTACTCACCGATAATAAAAACTAATCCTCCTATGCTGAAAATTGTCAACTTATTACTGAGCCTATCCATCTGTATTTGTGCCCAGGCACAAAATGTTGGCATAGGCACCAATACACCGGAAGCTAAACTGCATGTGAATGGAGACCTAAAGCTTTTAAACGGCGATGCTGTAAATAAATTCAGCCGCGATAGTTTATTTGCCGAGAACAGTCACAACAACATACCAACCGAAAAAGCCATAAAAGATTATTTGCAAAAAGGAACCTGGATAAATGGTACAAACCAAACAACAGGTAGCCAGGCCCCATTAGCAAGAGGTATTGCTAATGAGAGCTTAACAACTCCGGTTGCTGTACAGGTAAATAACAACATCGCTTATGTTGCTTCATTTAACGGGTCTTATCAAATTGTTTCTTATAACATAGCTAATCCCGACAGTATTTACAGAGTTGGAAGAAAAGCATCTGTAGGCAATCAGACTATAGACCTGTTTGTGATTAATAATACGGCAGTAACAATTACGCAAAACATAAATAATCTTTTTGTATTTGATATCAGCAATCCTGCAAATATTATTTCGCAGGGATCGGTAAGTTTAGGAGGAGACCGGCCTGTAGCAGTATTTGCAAAAGGAAACTTTATTTATGTGGCAACTGAAAACCCGGCCGGCACATTACGCATTTTTGATTTTACAAACCCTAATGCTGTCATCGCCAGGGGAAGCCTGAATCTGGGTACGCAAACACCAACCGATATCTTTATCAAGGACAATTACGCATATGTTACTTCATTCGGCGGTACAGATAAATTTTCTATTTATGATATCAGCAATCCAGATGTGATTGTAGCAAAAGGAAGCATTAGTACAGCTTCCCTGTCTCCCAGTGCAGTTTCTATAAATAATAATTATGCGTTTGTAACATCGCAGGGCTTTAACAGGGTTAATATGTACAACGTAAGTGATCCGAATGTTATAACTGCGGCTGGTAATTTTAATACAGAAATATATAACCCTTCTGCAATTTCCATAGCCAACAACATAGCCTTTGTAACAAATACCGGCAACAGCAGTCTTTCCATTTATGATGTCAGCAATCCTGCCTCGGTAAAATTTAAAGGCAGTTCTCAAACAAACCTCAATAACCCGTGGCATGTTTTTGCCAGTGACAATTTTGGTTATGTGGCTTCTTACAATAATAACAGGTTATGTGTATTTGATCTGGATATGAACAGCAGTATGGCAATTACTCCGGGAGGTATGCAAATCATGCCTACTCAGTGGCAGGTTGGAACATACAATACCATTTATCGCAGTAATGGTTATGTCGGTATCGGTACTTCAGCCCCGCAACAAAAATTACACATTACCGGCAACCAGGCCATTGAAGGTTTGCTGGGAATAGGTACAACTTCACCTCAAGCAACCCTGCACGTAGAAGGCAACACGGCATTAAATGGAAATACAGGAATAGGAACCCTGTATCCAAATGCGCCTTTGCAATTTGCTGCCATAACAGCCAATCGAAAACTTGTTTTGTATGAAGTAGCCAACAATGATCATCAATTTTATGGGTTGGGGGTTAACTCCGGCATATTACGCTACCAGGTAAATTCTTCCGCAGATAATCATGTTTTTTATGCAGGTGCATCTGCAGGTTCTTCAAATGAACTAATGCGGATAAAAGGGAATGGTAATGTAGGAATTGGAAATAATAATCCAACCCGTCCTTTATCATTTCCAAATTCGTTGGGAGAAAAAATACTTTTATATCCCGGTCCCGCAGGCGAAGTTGGTATAGGTGTTTATGGAAATGAACTAAGGCTGCATTCCGATAATCCCGGCGCCAAAGTAAGTTTTGGCACACAGGATAATGCAGGCAATTTTACTGAAGCGGCAAGGGCACAAATCAGCGGCGCTTATGGTTTTTACATTAACGGCAGCCTTTGGGCAAATGGTACCACTTATGCCAGCGACGAACGTTTCAAGCAAAATATAACAGTAATTTCTTCTCCATTACAAAAATTAATGCAGCTTAATGGTGTGGAGTATGAAATGAAGATAACAGAATTTGCCAACCATAATTTTCAGCCGGGCAGGCAGATGGGGCTGCTGGCGCAGAATGTAGAAAAAATTGTGCCCGAAGCAGTGAATGAGCTTGATGGTTATAAAGGTGTGGATTATGCCAGACTGGTGCCGTTACTGATTGAAAGCATCAAGGAATTAAAAAAAGAAATAGAAGAGTTAAAAAGTAAAAACAAATAAACATCAACCAATCCACAAAAAAATGAAGAAAACAATCTTAATGCTGACTCTATTGTTTACCGGCATTTTGCTGTCAGCACAAAATATAGGTATAGGCAACAGCAACCCTGCAGAAAAATTAGATGTAAATGGCAATATTAATGTTACCGGCACAATTAAAGCAAATGGCACAGATGGCTTACCGCAACAGGTGCTTATGAAAAACAGCAGTGGCGCACTGACCTGGGGCAGCATTTGTGATTATAAGAATTTTTCTATGTTTGTTCTCAGCGGGTCATTTATTATTCCAGCAGGTGTAACAAAAGTTGCTGTAGAGATCTGGGGTGGTGGCGGTGGTGGCAGTGCTGCCGGCGGAGGTGGAGCTGGTGGCTATGCATTTGGCGTCTTTAATGTAAATGCAGCTGGTACAGCAAATATCGTTGTTGGGGCCGGTGGCGCCGGAAGTACCGGAACTGGCAGTGCCTCAAATGGCAATCAATCCAACTTTACTTTTAACAGCTCTGCTTTAGGTGTAAATGGCGGATTTGGCGCAAGTACCAGCTTTATTGGCAGTGGTGGTTCCATATCAACATACAGTAATGACATTATGTTTGATTACCGTCCCGGTGGTTCAGGTAAAAAAAACCTTGAAAGTTATCAGCAGTCTTCATCAACTGAATTTGTAATTGTAACAAAATACGGCAATGGTGGTGTTGCCAATTTGCAGGTACAAACTGGCGGCGAAGGCGGTTATACCATTATCACCACTACTTCTATCCCTGTTAAAGAAATTTTTGGATCGCAGGGCTTTGGCATTGGCGAAGGTGGCGGAGGTGGCAGGTCGTATGGATACCCCGGAGCAGCCGGGAGGATAATTGTTTATTGGTAAAAAAATTAAACACAACATCGTTATGGAAACAATATGTATTGCCACAAATAAAGGAGTGGAATTTTATAAAGTCAGCAACATCATCCGCATTCAGGGCCTGAGTAATTACTGTAAAATTTATTTTGCAGATAAGCAGTACCCGTTAACCGTTGCAAAAGTATTGCATTGGTTTGAGGAGCAATTACCTGCTGAAGTTTTCTGGCGTACACATAAAACACACATGGTTAACAACAGCTATGTAGAAAAAGTACATACTTCCAATAAACCATACCTGCTATTGAGCAATGGCGAAATCATTGCAATAAGCCGCCGCAGGGCTCCCTTATTTAAAATTGTGGGGTAGTAATAAAATCACTGTTATCATAATAGTCTGCACATGCTGTATCCTTAATCCGGTACAGTTTTTTTATAGTGTCGTTAAAAATCCTGTTTTTCGGGGATAGGTTCTGCATGCATGTTTTAGCATTTTTATACTGCTAAAACATGTATGATGAAAAAAACAGCCTTAACCATTTTAATTTTTAATTGTCTGCACTTCAGTAATGCCCAGAATGTGGGCATTGGTACTATCACTCCACAGGCCACATTGGATGTAAAAGGCAATCAGCGGATTGGAGGAACATCTAATTATATGACTTTCGATTCGTCTTCTGCAAAAATTGAATGGAAAAATGCGTACATCTATGCCCCGGTCAGCCAGGCACTCATGAAACATTCTGCTGCAGCCGACGGGTTGTTTTATAATAATATTGGCGGCATAGGAAAAATAGAATACCGAAACGCATCGGGCAACCCTGTTTTTTATACCAGTTTTATCAGCGGTGATGGATATTTCAGCAATCGCCTGGGTATTGGCGACCTTACTCCGCAATTTCCTCTTTCCTTTAGTCAAAGCCTGGGTGATAAGATTTCGCTCTGGAGTAATTCAACAAACAGTTATGGTTTTGGTATCCAGGGTTCGCAATTACAAATTCATACTGATATTTCCGCCGCTGATATTTTATTTGGCTATGGCAGCAGCTCCGCTTTTAATGAAACCATGCGGATAAAAGGAACCGGCAATGCAGGTATTGGCACCAGCAATCCATTGACAAAACTTCATCTATCCAATGGAAGTTCCGGAAGCCCTACAGCTATTGGCCCCCTGGCTGTTGAAGGCAATACAAATACTTATATTAATCTGTTAAGCCCGAATGCAAATGAAACAGGTATTTTATTCGGCAAGGCCGACAATTCAGCCAGTGGTGGTATTGTTTATAATAACAATAGTACGCTTAATGGGCTACAATTTAGAAACAATGGAAACCAAACAAGAATGGTGATCGATAATGCCGGCAATGTGGGTATTGGAACCAATACGCCACAATATCCTTTAGATATAAACGGAAGAATGAGGTTAAGCGGAACCAACCCAAATGACCCGGGTATTTGGTTAAACAATGCTGGTATTGACAGAGCTTTTGTTGGTTTACAAAATAATTTCCAGATTGGATTCTATGGTAATGCAGGAATTGGATGGGGATTAACGATGAACACATCAACAGGAGCTGTAGCTATAAATGGTAACACCGGTAATGCAGGGCAACTCTTGCAATCCAATGGTTCGGTGGCAGCTCCTGTCTGGGTAAACCCGGTTGACCCACCCTCATTGAAAACGCAATATTACCAAACCTATATCAATTCAGTTTCCCTTACTAATGCTTCATCTTCTTTAGATATTAATGTGCCCGTTACCGTATATGCAAATTCCATTATAACAGTTTCTGTTACAGTAAATGTATCAACAGCCAATTATGGCGGATGCGTTAATGGCGAATTAAGCATATCAGCTGAGCCTTTGGGCGGCGGTGGGTTATTTGGTTCTTTGGGGAAATTCCCGACAGTTTGTGGGTCAACTAAAAACACTGTTACTACAGGTGAACTGCCCCTTTTAGCAAGTAATGGAACAATGAAAATATTTGGCACCGGCACCGGCATTGGTGCTATTGTACATTTTACAAAAACTAACAATGGTCCCGATCTTACAATTGGAAATACAACACCGGCTTTAATTATAGTAAAAGTAATTCCACAATAAATAAATTAAAAAAGATAATACGGTAATTAATAGAAAATTAAATAATGGAAACGATTATTATTCTTGTCAATAAAGCTTTGCAATAACGGTAACATCATCCGCATACAAGGCATGAGCAATTATTGCAAAATTTATTTTGCAGATAAGCAATACCCGTTAACCGTTACTAAACTATTGCATTGGTTTGAGGAACATTTACCAGCTGAAGTTTTCTGGCGTACACATAAAACGCACCTGATAAACAGTAATTATATTGATAAGATGCATACCGCTCACAACCCTTACCTGCTGTTGATCAATGGCGAAATCATTACAATAAGCCGCCGCCGTGCACCCATGTTTAAAAAGTGGGGTAACGAGCGAATGGCAAAATTCTGGATTTATGGTTGCTTGAAAAGACTGACCCCTTGAGCCAGGAAAATATTTTTATTCAGGCAAATTAAAAAAATCCCCTTTTTCGGGGATAGTTATCTCGTCACGGGTTTATCAATTTTATACTGTTAAAAAAATGTAAGATGAAAAAAATAACATTAGCCGTTTTATTTTTAAACTGCCTGCATTTTTGTTATGCTCAAAATGTAGGCATCGGCACTAGCACACCTGCATAAAAACTGGATGTAAATGGCAATGTCAATATTACCGGCACCATTAAAGCAAATGGCACCGATGGAAACAGCGGTCAGGTACTGACGAAAAACAGCAGCGGCAGCCTGGCCTGGATTGATTTGTGTGAGTTTAAGAACATGGCAACATATACTGCCGGTTTATCCAGTACCTGGAACATACCCGCTAATATAACCCGGGTTTGGGTGGAACTTTGGGGCGGCGGTGGCGGTGGCAATTTTTTTATTGGCGGGGCGCCAGCGGTTATATCAGTGCGATATTAGAAGTAACCACACCCGGCAGCATTACTTACACTATTGGCGGGGGAGGAGGTGGAGCCGCAGGAAGTGATGCTTCATCCGGGCTAAACAGCAGCATTACTTATGCACCATCAAGCATTACGCTTACGGCCAATGGTGGCAATGCAGCATTGTACAACAACACACCACCTGCATTGATTGGCGGTGGTGGCGGTGGCAATTTTTCAATGCCAATTTTTTTCAGTAACTATATAGGCATGCGTGGCGGATCGGGCAGGCATTACAGCACCACTATTTTACAATATCCGTCTGCTACCCATGAATTATTAACCGCAGGCCCGGGTGGTGACGCTCCAATGAGACCGGTCACAGGCGGACAAAGCAATACAGCTTTACACAATCATACCACCGTTACACTCATACATAACACCAATGGATTGGGCTTGGCCCGTATACCGGGTGGTGGTGGTGGTTCCGGTTGTTTTATACCCGGAGGTATATCATTGCCGGGTAACTCAGGTGCGTCGGGCATGGTAATTTTTCACTACTAATAGTTTGATACTAATTGAAATAAAAACTGAAACATGCATTGATTGAAGGATTAAAAGAACAACAGCAACAAATTGATAATTTGAAAAATTTGATACATAATCTTACTTATAAATAATTATGAAAAAGCTAATACTGTGTTGCATGTTTCTTTTTTTGTTACTAGAAATGAGTAAAGCACAAAACGTAGGCATAGGCACCATAACACCTGCCGCCCGGTTACATGTTACAGATAGTGCTGTATTATTTTCAGGAGCTATGACGGCTCCACCATTTACAACAACTATTAATCCTCCTGCACAAGGTGCCGGCACCCGTATGATGTGGTTTCCGGCTCTAGGTGCTTTTAGAGCAGGGTATGTTGATGGAGTGCAATGGGACAGGGATAGCATAGGTCAGTTGTCCTTTGTTGCTGGTGCCAACTCAAAAGCCAAAGGCAACGTATCAGTTGCCCTTGGATATAATACTAATGCACTTAATAGTTTTTCAACAAGCATGGGTGGTGGTACTACTGCAAGTGGTATTATGTCAACAAGTATGGGAGGGGTAACTGTGGCAAGCGGAGGCTATGCAACAGCGATGGGTTTTGGAACAACAGCATCGGGGTTTCGGTCTACCGCAATTGGTGACAGCTCAATGGCATCGGGAGAAAGTTCCATTGCAATGGGCAAACAATCAATCGCTTCCGGCTTTTTCTCAACCGCAACAGGCCTATACAATACAGCTTCAGGCAATTCCTCCTTTATTGCAGGTTCTAATTCCATCGCTTCCGGAGATGTTGCGATCGGACTTGGAAGATCAACTTCAGCTTTCGGCCGTACTTCCTTTTCTGCTGGCAATAACACAGTAGCTAAAGCTTCCGGCTCAACTGTATTTGGTGCTTTTAATGATGAAACAGATAATCCTGACCCCAGTGAATGAAACAACCACTGACAGAATATTTCAGGTGGGTAATGGTGACCGGATATCGCATGCAAGAAGGAATGCAATAACAGTGCTGCGCAATGGCAATACGGGTATTGGCACAACTGCCCCAGATTTTCCATTGAATTTTTCTAATAATTTAGGAGACAAGATTTCTTTATATGGCAACAGCGGGGCACATTATGGATTTGGTATTCAGGGTAGCTTGTTACAGGTACACAGTGCCGGATCTACTGATGATATTGGTTTTGGCTTTGACAGCAGTTCTTCATTTACAGAAAGAGCAAGAATTATAAACAACGGAGAGATAAGGATGGAGGTCACGGGCCGCTTACGTTTAAAAACAGGAACAGAATCGGCTGGTGTATGGTTCATGAATGCTGCAAACTCTGCAAGAGCTTTTGTAGGTTTACAAACAGACAGTACAGTTGGTTTATATGGACAAACTGGCGCAGCCGGCTGGAGGTTTTTTGTAAACACTAGTTCCGGTGATGCTTATTTACAAGGCACACTTACACAAAACAGCGACAGCAGGCTTAAGAAAAACATTTCCCGATTAGTGAACGCCTTACCTAATATCAAAAATATCAGCGGCTACCAATATCAGTGGAAAGATGAAACCCGTGGTAATGACTTGCAAGTTGGTTTATTAGCACAGGAAGTACAAAATATCTATCCGCATTTGGTAAAACAAAACGAAAAAGGAGAACTTAGTGTGAATTATATAGGGTTGATACCTGTATTACTGGAAGGAATAAAAACACTAAATGAAAAACTTGAACAACATCAAAAACAGATTGATGATTTAAAAAACAAAAAAGAGTAAGAACTTTAAACCCTTCCTTTCATACAAACGGAAACAAATATTTTATCTTCGCAGCGATGAAAGATATTAAATCGCTGCGGATTGTTTTTATGGGCACGCCCGAATTTGCCGTTGCATCGCTTGATGCACTGGTAAAAGCAGGCTGTAATATTGTTGGCGTAATTACTGCGCCTGATAAACCTGGGGGCAGAGGCATGCAACTTCAACAAAGTGCTGTAAAAAAATATGCGGTAGAAAATAATCTTACTGTACTGCAGCCGGCAAAATTAAAGAACCCTGAGTTTTTAGAAGAGTTAAAATCACTGAAAGCCGATCTGCAGATTGTAGTTGCCTTCCGTATGTTACCTGAAGTTGTATGGAATATGCCCCCGCTAGGTTCTGTAAATCTTCATGGAAGCCTGTTACCTCAATACCGCGGTGCGGCACCAATTAACTGGGCTGTTATTAATGGCGAAAAAGAAACCGGTGTAACCACTTTTAAACTGAAGCATGAAATTGATACCGGGGATATTTTATTACAGGAAAGTTTTGCTATTGAAGAAGACGATAATGCCGGAACTGTACATGACAGGATGAAAGAGATTGGAGCAGCAGTTTTAGTAAGAACTGTTAAAGGTTTAGCCAATGGGGTTTTGAATGAAATGCCGCAAACGTCAGTGGTCAGTGGTCAGTCGTCAGTGATAAAACACGCCCCAAAGATTTTTACTGAAACCTGTAAAATAGACTGGAACAAACCAGTTGATGAAGTGTATAACCTGATACGTGGCCTGGCTCCCTACCCTACTGCGTTTAGTTTTTTAGACGGCAAGAAATTAAAAGTATACAAGGCTGGTAAAGTACATAAGGACCCTTCGGTTGCCGCCGGAGAATTTGAAACTGATGAAAAATCTTTTTTACAGTTTGCCTGTACGGATGGTTACATATCAATCATCGAACTTCAACTGGAAGGAAAAAAGAAAATGGATATTGCAGATTTTTTAAGAGGCTATCGCTTTGTATAGTGTACCCTTAACTATTTGGAATAATTAATTACACAATTAAAATTACCTTCCACAGGCCCAAGCTCATCTGCCGCTGCATTACTGATGCAAATAATCAACCCTTCATTCTGTTTAATATCGGGCATCATATCCAGCACTTTTGCAAAAATAAATTTTCCTGTTGCAGGGTTGGTAACTTTAATAATTGTTCCCTGTGCTGCATTGTTGTATAAACAGTAATATTTTTTATCTACCCAGCCACTGGTACTTTTAAAAATACCTGCAGTGCCTTCCGATTCTGCAGCTTCGGCATTACCAACCTGGGTATCGTACAAATTTTTAAATAGTCCGCCTTTAGTATTTTTCGAACCTGTTACAGCCTTTTTGGGTTCAGCAGCAACAGTTTCCTTTACGGGTTTTACTATCTCCTTCTTTTCCGTTTTTACATCATCCTCCTTTACTGTTTTAACCGGCTCAGTTTTTACAGCTTCTTTTTTCTCTGTTTCAGTTTTAGCAGCAGCAGGTTTTGTCTCAGTAATCTTTTCTTCAGCCTTAACCGTTGCTACTGTATTTGAATTTATTACAGTACCCACACCATTTTTTGCAAGACTTGACAATTCCGTTTTAACTTTCAGGTACCCTACAATTAATTTGGTTCCGTTCTTTACGGCGTCTCCTTTAATATTATTCCATTGTTTTAATGTTTCAAGCGGAAGATTATTATAATTTAATCCAATCCTGTACAAGCCTTCCTTAGTTGAAACGATATGGTAAAGCGGAACAAAAGTTTCATCAGCATGTGCAGTACCGCTCTGAAAAAAATTAGGTGAGTTTAACGGAACCCTTAAAACCTGTCCAGGATTTAATCCTTTCTCAAGTTGCAGGTTATTGAATGGAGCAATATCTTTCGGGCTGATGTTGTAAATTCTGCCGATGCTGTAAAAATTTTCTTTTGGTGCCACTTTATGAGTTATGTAAAGGTTTGGCGAAATACCTTCAGCAATCAATGGCTTATCCTGTGCCAAAGTAAATAACGGGGCGAATAAAAATAAGAATATCAGTTTTTTCATAATGGTTGAATTTTCATTGCAAAGAAACAAAAATTAGTTGGGTTAAAGAAGCCGTCATTTGTTAAGGATGCGCCACTCCTTTGGATAATAATTATTTGTACGGTTGCTCATGATCTTTATCCAGCCAAGCGGCAACTGCTGATGTGTAAGCAATACCCAACCTTTCATAGTTGATTCAATATTGATTTCTGCTTTACGCAGATATTGTAAAGCTGTTTCTCTGTCTACCTCCAATCGTGTAACAACCGCATTTATTATATTACTTAAAGCAAGGTCGTGTGCCGGTATTAATTCATTGCGGATTATGGTACCCAATCTTACTCCTGCTTTTTTAATATATAAAGAAGATTGAATTGTCTCCAGCTCTTTTTCCAGGTGAAGCGGTAATGCAATTACCTCATCATTTTGTTTGATGAAGAAAAATTCATCTGCATTATTTAAATATGGCTTTAAAATTTCGATTTCTTTTGAAGTAAGTTTATCTGTATTTCTTTTAGCTTTTGATTTTTCACTTTTTACTTCATCAGCATACTTCTTCTGAAAAGCTGCTATAAAGAAACCCTCGCCTTTAACTTTATCAGGATAAAAACGATAAGCAAATATTTTCTCATTCTCCGAAACAGTTTCCACAACATTCCACTCTTCCTCAACTTTCAACTTCAAACTCTCAACTTTCAACTCACCAGACAGCCAATCTCCAATGGCTTCATCTTCCTGCTGAGAATAAGAACAGGTGGAATAAATTAAAACGCCGCCTTCTTTCAGCGAAGGCATAATATCGGCCAGTATTCTTTGTTGTCGCTGTGCACATAGCTCCACATTATTTTCACTCCACTCGTTAATGGCATTGGGATCTTTGCGGAACAGGCCGCTGCCGCTACAGGGCGCATCCACAACAATCACATCAAAATAATTTTGCAGCCGCTGAAAATCCTTTGGGTCGTTGTTTGTAACAATAACATTTGCTGCTCCCCATTTGGTAATATTTTCTGCCAGGATGTTTACCCTCGTTTTAATCACTTCATTACTTACCAGTAAACTGTCTTTCGAAATGATTGACTGGATCAATGTAGATTTTCCGCCGGGTGCAGCACAGAGGTCCAAAACTTTTATTGGTTTGCCAAGATCAACAGTTTGTTTTATTGCTTCTTCTAAAAACATGGAACTGGCTTCCTGTACATAATATACACCTGCGTGGAAAATCGGATCAAGGGTGAAAGATGGGCGTTCTTTCAGGTAAAAACCATTTGAGCTCCAGGGGACTTTTTCAAGTTGAGAATTGAAAATTGAGAATTGAGAGTTGAAAATTTTATTCGGATTTAATCTTACCGAAGTAATTTGAACACCTGACTGATGTACCTGTTTAAAAGCTTCTTCGTTAAAACCTTTAATGTTTTGAAGAGAATGTATTAAGGATGCAGGTAAACTCAATTAAAATTTATTTAGATAAAGTTAGTGGATTGAGGAAAATAAAAAAGGTTTGTATTTAGCACAAACCTTTTGAAATAAACTACAGGTGTAAATTATTTTACAAAAATGCTGTAGGCTTCTGCTTCATTTAAGCCATTTGTGAGTGAAGTTGCTACACCGTTCTTCCAGATTTTTGCAACGTCTTTTGTACCATTATTTTCAAATCCTGTAACATACACATCTGTACCAAAAACATAAACAGAATATGCAACAGCATTGTTAGTACCATTTGTTAAAGAAGTTTCTACCCCATTTTTCCAAAGCTTTGCAGTGTTTCTTGTTCCATCAAACACAGCTCCGGCAGCATATACATCTGTACCTGAAACAAAAACTGATTTTGCCTCAGCATAATTAGTGCCAGTTGTTAAATGGACAGGAACACCATTTTTCCAGATAGTGGCAATTGAATTTGTGCCCCAGTTGTGCTCCTCTCCTGCAACATATACATCGGCGTCCGAAACAACAACACTATAAGCATGACTGTAAACCGGGGCAGAAGACAAAGAAGTGGCGCCCCCATTTTTCCAGAGGGTTCCCATATTATCAAAACCCCGTATTGTTCCTGCAACATAAACATCTGAACCAGCTACATAAACCCCGCCAGTGCCCGGACTAAAAAGAGAGGTGGAACCCAAAGAAGTAGCAATACCATTTTTCCATATTTTTATAATATAGTTAACCCCATTATCTTCATCTCCAGAAACATAAACGTCCGACCCGGATACAAATACACAAGAGGTACCGCCGTTACTTAACCCATTTGTTAAAGAAGTAGCAACTTCATTCTTCCAGACTTTTGCAACTGTAAATGTTCCATTATGCACACCCCCTGCCGCATAAACATCTGCACCATTAACAAAAACTGATTCTACAACAGCATCTTTAGTTCCATCTGTTAAAGAAGTAGCAACTCCATTTTTCCAGAGTTTTGCTACCAGATGCGTTCCATTATCTTCAAAACCTGCCACATACACATCAGGTATTGATGAAGAAGTTGTAAAACTTACATCATTACCATAAGCAGTGCCAACACTATTGGTTGCATAAGCACGTACATGATAAGTTATTGATGCTGTTAAGCCGGTAATAGCACTGGTAAATGCACCCGTGCCGGTACCATCAGTTGTTTTGGTTGATAAAGCAATCGTTGGGTTGACCGTTGTACTCCAGCAAACACCACGGGCAGTTATTGGTGCTCCGCCACCATTAGTTATATCGCCGCCACTGGTTGCGGTTGTTGATGTTATTGCAGTTGCTGCGGTGGTAGTTAATGTTGGTAATGCAGCTGTGGCGTTTGTTGCAGTAAAACTTATTTCATTACCGTAGGCTGTGCCCATGCTGTTGGTTGCATAGGCCCTTACATAATATAATGTAGCTGCTGTAAGACCGGTTATGGCACTGCTGAATGCGCCGGCACCAGTACCATCTGTTGTATAATTACCTGTAACCACAGGATTAGGGCTTGTGCTCCAGCAAACGCCACGGGCTGTTATGGTTGATCCACCATCATCACTGATATTACCGCCACTTGCTGCTGTGGTTGATGTTACAGAACTTACTGCAGTTGTAGTTAAGGTTGGTAATAAGTTTGCCGGGCCATTTTCAGAACTTATTTCTTTTTGACAATTAAAGGAAATAATTGATAACAGAATAATAAAGAAGAAATTTTTCATCAGAGTAAGTTTAGATCAGGAATACCAATGCAAACTATTAAAAATAATGATACAAATCCAGGAATACCTTGGAAATTCCCTAACAGGCAAACTCCTGCTAAACAATTGTTCTGAAGGTTAAGTTAACCCTTGGCTTTGTTATTAGTTTAGTTGGTGGTAAACGGTGCAGCCAGTTTGTTTGTGTAGCATCTTTCATTACCAGTAAACTGCCATGTTCCAGTATTATGGAAACTGTTTCTTTGGTTTGTTTGTGTTTAAAAGAAAATTTCCTTTCGGCGCCAAAACTCAGGGAGGCAATGGCTCCGTTTCTTTTCAGGTCTTTCTCACCATCGCTATGCCATGCCATGCCTTCGCTGCCATTATGATACAGGTTAAGCAAGCAGGAATTAAATGTCTCGCCTGTTTTTTCCTCTGTTATGTTTTTTAATTCCAGCAATTCTTTTGTCCAGGGCAGTGCTGTTTTTTTTACGTTGGAATATTCATATTCAAAATTGGTATTGCCATACCAGGCTACTTTTCTTTTGGTGATTATTTTTTTACCAAAAATTATTGCTTCATCATTTTTCCACTCAATGTCATTAAGTAAACATTGAAGATAATGCCCGGCTTGTTGTAATGAAATTAACCTACCATAATAATTTACAGTTCCGTCTTTATGCAATAAATTTCTTTCCGCTGTTGTTTCGTTACTGAACAGATCCATTTTTTAAACCCGGTTTTATAAGATCATACTTATGTTAAAGATTCATAAAGATATGCCGTACAAGGGAGTGACACAACGATGTTCATCAGCATTCCAATGCCGGCACAAAAAAATCCGGCAGATAAACTGCCGGACCTTTTTACAAAATTGATATATGATCATCAGTAACCAAGCCCAACGGCAAAACCTCTTGCCAATCCCGGAAAATCAGCAATAGCTGTTGCTGCCCCGGTTGTTGTATTAATAGAATATATTTTTGTTGTTGTACCTACGGTAAGCAATGCATAAGCCAGGTTGGATGTTCCTCCAATATCGAAACCGTTACCATCGGTTACATTTATACCCAGCGGGCCAATATCAACCAGGGTTCCGGCATTGGGCGGGTTTTGCATATACAACCTGTCTGTTGTTGCATCTAAAGCAAACAAAGTAGTTGTAGTTGCACCGGCAAAATTATTTGTATATGCCGAGCCTGATACTGCGGGAGTACCCGGGTTCAGCGTACCATCAATTGCTGCAACTGCACCTGTTTCGGGATGTAATCTCAGGTTTTGACCGGTATTACTTACAACACGAATTCTGTCAACAGTCGGGTTAAAATCAAACCCAAATGATGTACCGCTTAATAAAGGTGTAAACGGAGCCGTGCCGATTGCTGTTGCTGCACCGCTCGACATATTGATGGCATAAATTCTGCTGGTACTGCCCAATGCATATAGCTGGCCGGTTGCAGGGCGCATATCAATACCTAAAATATTTTCGCCTGCCTGTAAACCGGTGATGGCTTTTGTAACAGGCGTACCTGGTGTTGTTAAATTAAAAATTAAAAGATTGTTGGCATTATCTGTACTGTATGCAACAGGGTTTGTGGGTATGGCCAGGCTGATAATCGGCATTGCCAGCACACCTAAATTAACCGGTTTGCCGGTTAATTCATCAATCTGGTACAGACTGTTAACACGGCCAACAGTCATGGGTGCAAGTATTATTTTATTATCGGGAGAAATATCAAAATCGGCACCATCGGTAGCTGTAAAACCTAAATCGCCTATTTCAACCAGGAATCCGTTGTTGGGAGGATCCTGCTTATAAAATTTTGTAGCATCAACATCATATAGTGTAGTGGTTGATGCTCCTGCAAAACTATTGGTATAAGCTACACCGGTAATTCTTGTTGCCGGATTAATGACACCATCTACGGCAGCAACTGCACCAGTTTCGGGATTTAACCGAAGGTTTTGCCCAACATGAGTAACCACACGTATGCGGTCAACTGTGGGGTTAAAATCGAAACCAACGATTGTGCCGATCAATACAGGTGAAAATGATGTAGTACCCACTGCTCTTGCAGCACCTGTAACCGGGTTAATTACATAAAGTCTGCTGGTATTACCCAGGCCGTACAACTGACCGGTAGCCGGTCTGAAGTCAATACCCAATAAATTTTCGCCGGACTGCAAGCCGGTTACAGCAACTGAAGAGATAACTGTTTCAGAAGCGTTTGCGTTATACTTTACCAATTGATTATTGGCTGTAAGGCCAAAAAACACCTGGTTTGGTTTAACTACCGGAGTTGGTGGAGGGGGTGGCGGTGGTGGAGGTGGTGGGGTTACTACCATATCATCGCTTTTACTGCAACTGGCTAATACCAGTAATACTGCCGCAAAAAAGGGCAAAAGACGGGTTGAGATTTTTGATTTCATTGTTAGTTATTTAAGTTAAGTGTTGGTTAAAAGAAACATTTACGAATAAATAACAGGGCAGGATTTAAAATTGCGAGTTTTTTTATTGAGGGAATAAAGCTGACTGTAGAAGAGTAAAAACAGGGGACAGAAGTATTATTGCAGGCGGAAATAACAGTCCATTGGAGCAAAATATCATTGACGATACCTGGCAAAGTCAGATAATTCAGATAATGGTCAGGACTCTGAGAACAAAGCCCAAAACCTACACCGCCTTCACCTCCGCACACAAATCCTGCAATACTTTTTTGGCATCGCCAAAAAGCATGCTTGTTTTGGGTTGAAAGAAGAGCCCGTTTTCAATACCGGCATAACCGGGTTTCATGCTTCGTTTGTTTACGATGACAGTTTTTGCAAGCTCAACTTCTAATATTGGCATACCGTATATGGGAGAGGCAGCATCATTTTTTGCAGCTGGGTTAACCACATCATTGGCGCCAAGGATAAGCACCACATCGCAGGTTTTAAATTCATCGTTGGCATCTTCCATTTCTAACAGTTTTTCGTAACTCACATCGGCTTCGGCAAGCAATACATTCATGTGGCCGGGCATACGGCCGGCAACGGGATGAATGGCGTATTTGAATTCAACGCCTTTTTCACTGAGTAATTTTTCAAGTTCATGACAAACATGTTGTGCCTGTGCAACCGCCAGTCCGTAACCGGGAACAACCATCACTTTATTGGCAAAGCTCATCAGCATGGCTGCATCGCTGGTACTGATTTCTTTGTAATGGCCTTGTTCACTGCTGCCAGATGCGGCTCCAGTTTTGTTACCGCCAAAAGAACCAATCAGCACATTTTGTAAAGATCGGTTCATGGCCTTACACATTAATATGGTAAGCAGTGTTCCTGCCGCACCAACCAATATTCCGCCGGTCAGCATCACTTTATTATCATACAAAAATCCACCGCAGGCTGCTGCCACGCCGGTAAATGAGTTGAGTAAAGAAATAACAACTGGCATATCGGCTCCACCAATGGGCATTACAAAAAACACGCCATACACCAATGCCAATGCTAAAATGGTATAGAGTAAAAAATTTTGTGTGGGGTCAATAACCAGGTATGCACCAGCTGCTAAAGCAACGCCGAGTATAATGAGATTCAAAATATTTTGTCCGGTAAAACTAAAATCTTTTACCGTGCCGTTTAATTTTCCCCAGGCAATCATACTGCCGGCAAAGGATACCGAACCTATGATTAATCCTAACACAATAATTAAAACAGTTGGTTGAATTGTATCAGCACTGATTGTTCCTGCCGCAAGTTCTTTTGATAAATGATTAAACTCAACAATGGAGATCAACGCTGCACATGCACCACCCATTCCGTTGAACATACTCACCATTTCAGGCATGGCCGTCATCTTAACTTTTTTGGCAGCAAGTGTACCAACAATTCCACCAATTAATAATCCGCCAAATATCCAGGGATAATTACCAAGATGCTCTCCTGTTTCATGGTTGGTATATAAAAAGATAGTGCCCAGTATGGCAATGCCCATACCGAATGCTGCCAGTAAATTTCCTTTACGTGCAGTGGCAGGGTTTGATAACATTTTAAGACCAACGATAAATGTTACCGAAGCAATTAAGTAGCAAAGTGTGAGAATGTTGAAACCCATAGTAAAAGCCCCCTCTATCTCCCCCGGTGGGGGAGGACATGGAGAAGAACATGTTATATTTTATAAATTATCATTTCGTTCAAAAAAAATTGCCGTGTCAAATAAATCTTCGCTTGAATAATCTTCGCTCCCATCTTCCGGATTTCCTCCCCCACCGGGGGAGATAGAGGGGGCCGGGTTTTATTACTTTTTCTTCTTAAACATTTCAAGCATCCTGTCTGTTACAACAAACCCTCCAACAACATTTAATGTACCAAGCACAACAGCTAAGAACCCAAGTATGAGTGCTAAATAGTTATCCGTTTCAGCTTGTCCCATAATTATAATGGCGCCAATCACCACCACACCATGTATAGCATTAGCACCACTCATAAGCGGCGTATGCAGCACACTCGGCACACGCCCTATCACTTCAATACCAACAAATATCATGAGTATGACGATATAGATGATCTGTTGATTGGTGGTTATCCAGTTTAAAATACTTTCCATAAAAATTAATTTATTAAATCTTTCACCCGGGTATTTGTTATTTCGCCATTATGAACAACACAGGTTCCCAACACCAGGTCATCTTCAAAATTCAAATTGAATTTTCCTTCTTTATTAATCATCAACTGTAAAAAATTCAGAATATTTTTTCCATACATCTTGCTGGCATCACTGGGCATAGTAGCCGCTAAATTAGAATTACCAACAATGCTTACACCATTATGAACTACAGTTTCGTTATTCTTAGTAAACTCTGTATTACCACCTGTTGCCGCTGCAAGATCAATAATGACAGAACCATTTTTCATAGCCTCCATCATGGGTGTTGTAATTAAGATAGGCGCTTTTTTACCAGGTATCTGTGCAGTAGTTACAATAATATCTGCTTTGGCAATGCTCTCCGCAATTTTTTCTTTTTGACGTTTCATAAAATCTTCACTCTGTTCCACAGCATAACCACCGGCCTTGCTGGCATCGGCTGCGCCTTCCACTTCAACAAATTTTGCACCCAGACTCATCACTTCTTCTTTTACAGCCGGACGTGTATCAAAAACTTCTACCACAGCTCCCAATCTTCTTCCTGTTGCAATAGCCTGTAAGCCTGCAACACCTGCACCGAGTATCAATAATTTTGCCGGAGGAATACTTCCTGCAGCTGTCATGAACATAGGAAAATATTTAGGAAATAAATTAGCTGCCAGCAAAACCGCTTTGTACCCGGCTATATTTGCCTGGCTGCTTAATATATCCATGCTTTGTGCACGGGTAGTACGTGGCAGCATATCCATACTGAAAACGGTTAACCCTTTTTCTGCGAGTTCTTTCATGAGCCCTGAGTTGAATAAAGGTTGATAAACACCGAGAAGGGTTTTCGATTTCAGGTTTCCGGTTTCCGATTGAGAAAGAGGATTAATTGACAGCAGAATATCACTACCTATCAACACTTCATTTCTTGATTTAACAGAAGCCCCTGTTTCAGCATATTTTTCATCATTTGCAAAAGCAGTAACACCTGCATTGCTTTCGATATAGACATCTACATTCCATTTTTTAAGGATTGTTACGTGTTCGGGTAATAAGGATACACGTGTTTCAGCAGCAGGTTCTTTTAGTACGCCAATTATCATAATGCAATTATTGCAACTAAGATAGGGAAAATTAAAACCTGATAGTAAAGTGTTGGGGATTTTTAAAGTCTGTATTTATGCAAACGATGCCGATAAAGAACAGGTCAATAGTTAAAGTAACCTGTGAGTGCTGTATTATTGCCGCCCAGGCTTCTTCCATTTCTGCACTCCAGTGTATATCATCAAATACTAATATGGTGTTTAATGTTGAGTAATTCAGTAATTGAGCAAAATAATCCTGTGTTGGTTCTTTACGATGATTACCGTCAATAAAAGCAAAATCAATTGTTTTTAATTTTGATAAGAGCGGAGTTAATGTATTTGTGAAATCACCTTCGGTTAATTGAATATTCTTCAATTCCAGTTCTGCAAAATTTTGTTTTGCTATAGATGCTATAGATGATGAACCCTCGCAGGTATGCAAAACTGAATTTGTATTTCCAGATGCCAGGTAAGCACTGGTTATACCAAATGAAGTACCAAGCTCAAGAATAATTTCAGGCTTATAATATCTTGCCATCCGGTATAAAAGCTGTGCATATTTTTTTGGCTTGAGCGATGAAGCTGCAATATCTTTTACAACTCTTTTATTGGTTTTTATTACTGATGAGCCAGCGCCAAAATCTTCTACTTCAATTAGCGTTTCATTCTGTAACAATGCTTTTCTCTTTTGCTCTATGGCTTGATAACAGGTATAATTTGATTTATCGTTCAGCACATGTTTTACAAAATCAAATACAACAGGAGAATGAATGCCATGGCCTGTGCCGTTGGAAGCGGTGAGACAGTAGTGTAAGTACTTTTTGGCTAATTGGTATTTGCTGAACAATTAAGAATTAAGAATTAAGAATTAGGAATTATTTTCTCAGCCAGGTTTGAAATGAATAGGAAAACTTATGCTTATCATTTATTTCAAAATCATGATTTTCTTTTAATTGCCATTCAGTTTCTTTTACTTCCGGGAAAAAAGTATCGCCTTCAATCTCTGTATGTACCCGTGTTAGATAGATCTTGTCAGCCAATTGGAACGCCTGCTTATAAATTTCGCCGCCGCCGATGATGAAGAATTCTTTGCAATTTGTTTCAGCAGCTTTTTTTAATGCATCCTGTAAATCTGATGCCACAATAACTCCATCTGCTTTCCAATCGGCTTGCCGGGTAATAACAATATTAAACCTGCCGGGCAAAGGTTTGTTTACCGATTCAAATGTTTTACGCCCCATGATGACAGGCATACCCCAGGTTGTGTTCTTGAAAAATTTAAGATCGTTGGGTAAATGCCAGAGCAACTGGTTGTTTTTACCAATGGCATTATTTTCGGCAGCAGCTACAATTAAAGAAATCATGTTGAAAGTTAAAATTCAAAAATCAAAAGTAAAAATAAGGAACTTGCCAGCAGCTTTCGCTTTTACCTTTTGATTTTTGAATTTTAACTTTTGAATTTAGTTCTTAAGTATCCTAAACTCAACTCTCCTGTTCAATTGCCTTCCTTCTGGATTATCTGTACCATCGGCGTTGGTATTACTTGCTTCAGGTTTAGTTTCACCATAACCCTGCGATACGATTCTTGTCTTTGAAATTCCTTTTGATATAATATACTCCATCACCGATCTTGCCCGGTTATCACTCAATGTCATATTATATTCATCTGCCCCTTTACTATCTGTATGAGCACTCATTTCAATTTCAATGTTGGGGTATTCATTTAAGAAACCAACAACCCTGTCTAATTCAACAAACGACTCCGGCCGCAGATTATATTTATCAAAGTCGAAGAAAACATTGTTCAGCCTGAACACCTGTCCTATTTCTATCGGCGCTAAATACAGATCCTTATGAATTTCTTTGTAACCGGCTTTTATCAGCGAATCCAGTTTCAGATTTTCGGAAATGGCGAAGAACTTATCGGCCGATGCCCTGATGCTGTAATTCTTATCGTAAGGCAACACAATTTTAAACGAACCGTCCACCGGGCTTGAAACCCCATTCCCTACTTCAGTTCCATCGGGCAGCGTTTCATAAATGAGAGATGCAGAAAGTGGTTCTTTTGTTTTTGCATTATACACATTCCCACTGACCAACACCACCGGGTTTGGCATTTCTTTCTCCAGCAGTTTTACCCTTACAATATCGCTGGCGCCAAAAGCACCATCACTCGATGTTAGGTAGGCATACTCACCACCGGCATCCAAAGTAAAAAATGCTTCGGAACCTTCTGTATTGATTGGCTTTCCCAGATTCACCGGGTCGCTCCATTTTGTCCAGCTGTCATCCAGTCTTTTGGTCATCCAAATATCCATTTCGCCAATCCCGCCCGGCCTGTCGCTGGCAAAATAAAGTGTAACGCCATCAGCTGCAATAAACGGACTCATCTCATTATATTCAGGCAGATTTATTTTTTTGCCCAGGCTTTTAGGAGCTGTCCAGATATTATTACCTTCTAAAAAAGAAACATACAAATCATTATCAAAACTTCCTTTTTTATCAGTCATGTAGAACAACAGCACTTTACCATTATGCCCCATGGAAGCACCAATCTGAGGTGTGGTACTGAACTTAGTAAAATTCCTGATCTTCAGCATCTCGGCATTTGTCCAGCTATTGTCTCTCCGTTTTTGAATCATGCTCACTCCCATTCCTAAATATTGTCCATCAATAAAAGACCCCTTCAATAAAATTGTATTCAGGTCGGGAGATATCCAGTAAACAGCATTGTATTGCGAAGCATTTACCTTGGCACTTAAATGTTTTGCCTTGCTCCATTTTCCTGTAGTATCTCTTGTAGAATACCATATATCCTGTGAATTGGGGACAGTGGCATAATGTATATTGGCAGGATCGTTCTGCCGGATAAAAAAAAGCAAGTTACCATCGGCCGAAATCGTTGGACGCATTTCGGGATTATCAGTATTAATAATCTCCCCTAAATTTTCAACCTGTACGATGGTGGATTCCTTAATGATATTCTCTTTCTGCTCTTTTAAAAGGGTATCAGATAATAGATGCTGCGACGGCTGTGCAACTGCACCAAAAAAGCAAAAAATAAGTAATGAGAGCGTAATAAATGTTTTCATAAGACGGGTATCTTATGTAACAACGAAAAAACGGCCGAAATAATGTGTGGAAAATAAATTAAACTGCCACCGGTGCCTTAATAGCAGGATGGCTCTCATAATTCAGCAATTCAAAGTCTTCAAACTTAAAATTAAAAATATCTTTTACATCTGGATTGATCTTCATTTGCGGCAACGGAAAAGGAGTTCTTTTCAACTGCAATTCAGCCTGTTCAAAATGATTGCTGTATAAATGCACATCGCCAAATGAATGGACAAATTCTCCCGGCTCCAGATCGCAAACCTGTGCAATCATCATCGTTAATAATGCATAAGAAGCAATGTTGAAAGGCACACCCAAAAACACATCCGCCGAACGCTGGTAAAGTTGGCAACTTAGTTTACCATTTGCAACATAGAATTGAAAAAGGCAGTGACATGGCATCAACTTCATCTTTGGTAAATCCGCTACATTCCATGCGCTGATGATCATTCGCCTGCTGTCGGGATTATTTTTTATAGTATGAATCAATTCTTTTACCTGGTCAACTTCTACTCCATCTGCTCCTTCCCAACTGCGCCATTGTTTTCCGTAAACCGGCCCCAGGTCACCATTCCCGTCAGCCCATTCATCCCATATTTTTACATTGTGTTCCTTTAAATAATTGATATTGGTATCGCCCCGTAAAAACCAAAGCAGCTCGTAAATAATACTTTTAAGATGGCATTTTTTTGTAGTAACCATCGGAAAACCATCTGCCAGGTTAAACCGCATCTGATAACCAAATACACTTCTTGTTCCGGTTCCTGTGCGGTCGCTTTTATCGGTTCCGGTTTCAATAATATGTTTAACTAAATCTAAATATTGCTGCATGGCTGCAAATTAAGTTAATTAGGTAATTAATTATCTTGCCACATATTATAATTATGAACCTGAAAGTAAAAGTTTTCAAGACTGCCAATTATGTAAACTTTTTTTCTATACTTATTTTTACAGCAATTGCTTCATTTGAAGTTGGATTTTCAGATTCAACCCAGCTTAGCCAGGAAGATTTTATCGGATTTTTAATGCTTTTTTTAATCCTGATTGTTTATACAGGTAATTTTTATTTTGGCTTAAAACTATCATCCCGTATAAACAAAGAGACCAATGTAGCTAAACCTAATAACACAATCAAGATAATATTTGTCATCCTTGAAATACTGCTGGCAATTATGTATTCAGTATTTGTTTATTATACGCTGATTCAGGTAAAATGGACAACCATTTGGCCAATCAATAGTTATGCTAGTTTGTCCCGGCTTATTGTTTTGATTTGTGTTTTTTCGGGTTATTTTTCATCGCTGATACGCCTGTTATTAACAAAGGCAGTATTAAAAATCATTGCTTTACATTATAAACAACTGATTGAACAAATAGGAAAATAAATATCCAAAAATTCCCGATTTCAAAAACTCCAACTGTCAACTCTCAACTTTCAACTCTCAACTAAGCCGTATCTTTGCGCCGGAGAAATTACTATGAGTACAAAAGGAAAAGTTTTAATGGCCATGAGCGGCGGTATAGATAGTACCGTGGCAGCTTTGATGCTTCATAAACAAGGTTATGAAGTAGTGGGCATTACTATGAAAACATGGGACTATGCCGCCAGTGTAGGTACAACCGGCAAAAAAGAAACCGGTTGTTGCAATCTGGATAGTTTTAATGATGCCCGGCAGGCAGCGGTACAACACGGCTTTCCGCATTTCATTTTAGATATACGTGAGGAGTTTGGCGATTTTGTTATTGAGAATTTTGTGGATGAATATATTGCCGGCCGCACACCCAATCCCTGTGTGATGTGCAATACACATATCAAATGGCGTGCATTGCTGAAAAGAGCCGATGCCATGGGTTGCCAATACATTGCTACCGGGCATTATGCACAGGTTCATCAGCTTACAAACGGCCGCTATTTTATACGCAAAGGAATTGATGATACTAAAGATCAAAGCTATGCCCTGTGGGGATTACAGCAGGATCTGCTGAGCCGTACTTTGCTGCCATTGGGCACCTACCATAAAAAAGATATCCGCCAGATGGCACATGATTTTGGTTATCCCGAACTGGCCAAAAAGAACGAGAGTTACGAAATATGTTTTGTACCCGATAATGATTACCGCGGCTTTTTAAAAAGAAAAGTTGAAGGGTTGGAAGAAAGAGTTGCCGGTGGAAACTTTATTGATAAGACCGGAAAAATTCTTGGCCAGCATAAAGGATACCCATTTTATACCGTTGGCCAGCGCAAAGGGCTGGATATAGCTTTTGGCCGCCCGGCTTTTGTTACCGAAATCCTGCCCGAAACAAATACCGTAGTTCTAGGAGAAGAAGATGATTTAAACCGGACTGAAATGAAAGTAACCGGGCTGAACTGGATAAAATATGATGGCATTACAGACGGCATGGAAGCCCTAACCAAGATCCGTTATAAAGATAAAGGTGCATTAAGTAACCTCTATACATACGAAAATGGTATAAATGTGCGTTTTTATGAAGATGTAAAAGCTGTTGCCCCAGGCCAGAGTGCTGTTTTTTATGAAGGAGATGATGTGATTGGTGGCGGGATCATTCAACGGGCAGAGCAGCCTTTTACGGTTTAATAGTATCTATCTTTACAACATATATAAACTTATGAGAAAGCAATTTCTTTTCCTGGTCTTAATTACTGTTATCATTTTCAGCGCCTGTAAAAAAAGTACAGATGTACTTGAAACAAATACAGTAAGCGAATATTATCCTCTGCAGATTGGCAAGTATGTTACTTATAATTTAGACTCTACCATTTTTATAAATTTTGGAACAAAAGATACGGTGGTCAGCTACCAGGTAAAGCTTCAGGTTGACGGCGAGCTTACTGATAATTTAGGCAGGCCGGCTTACCGCATAACACGGTACATCCGCAAAACAGCCGCCAACCCCTGGAATGCAGACAATACATTTATGGCAGTACCAACTGACTTTGCCATGGAGTTTATCGAAAACAATATGCGGTACTTAAAGTTAAAGGGTCCCCTGAGAGATGGTTATACCTGGAAAGGAAACAGTTATATTGATACATATAGCATTGGCTCGGCCGTTAAATACCTGGACGACTGGGATTATACCTATGACAGTGTTAATGCACCAATTAGTTTTGGAGCTTTTACACTCGACAGCACTTTAAAAGTTAATCAGCGTGATGAGATCATTGGCAACCCTACCGATCCAACCTCATACCACGAAATAAATTTTGGCGCCGAAAAATATGCCAAAGGCGTGGGGCTGATTTACCGTAATTTTTTACATATAGAATACCAGCCTCCACGCCCCGGAGTTGGGGCATACCGACAGGGATATGGTGTGCGGATGACGATGATAGATCATAATTAAAAAACTACTGGAGAAATTAACTGCCAGATCTTCCTATTTTTTCCTGCAAAAAGTTGAAAAATCCGTAGATGGAATTTTTTCAACTCCCAATTGTCTGAGCATAGTTACCAGTTGTCCCCGGTGATAAGTTCCATGATTCATAAGATGTAAAAGCATTTCATACACGGGTTGCTTAAATTCTTCACGTTTGGTATTTCTGTAAAAGAAAACATGCTGCAGCTGGGTTTCTGTAGCATTATCAACCCACTCTTTCCAAATCTTTGATTGCTGATTAACCAATTTTACCAATTCCTGAAAATTGCCGGTAAAGCCTTCACCTGGCCTTTCAATCTTTTCAACCAGTTTCAGGCGTTGCCACCATATCACTTCCGCATCCCACATATGCAAAATTGTTTTGCTGAGCGAAGGAAAGCTGCTTGTAATTTCCTGCTTTATCTGTTCCTCTGATAAAGTACCGATACAATCAAATATCAATTGGTTGGCCCAGATTGTATAAGCGGCAGACTGTTGCAGGAGTTGCTTCATGGTTTTTCTTATTTTTACCTTCAAAATTAAATAAAGCATCTTCATCTTTCATTATTAATTCTCAACAATGCCCGGTAAAAAAAATCCATTCAGCGGTTTCAGTTCTGTAGCCATACATGGCGGCCATACACAGGATCCAAACTATGCTCACCTCACACCCATTTACGCCAGCAGTACATATATATTTGACGAAGCCGAACAGGGCATGCGCCGGTTTAATGGCGAAGAAAAAGGTTATATCTACAGCCGCTGGGGAAATCCCACCATCAGCGAAGCCGAAGAAAAAATTGCAGCACTCGAAAGTTTTGGAATTGCTGCTGAAGATGGCAATGCTCTTGAATTAAAGGCTATCCTGCACAGCAGCGGCATGGCTGCATTAAGTACACTGATGATCGGCACCTTAAAAGCCGGTGATAAAATTTTAACCCACTACTCTTTATACGGTGGTACGCAGGAACTGGTTGAAAAAGTTTTGCCTCCCCTGGGCATTGAAGCAACAATTGTTGACCTGAGAGATCTGAAAAAAGCTGCTGATGCAATTAAAGCCAATAGTAAAATAAAAATGCTTTACCTGGAAACACCCGCCAACCCTACTATACAATGTGTTGATATTGATGAACTGACCAAACTGGCAAAGGCACATAACTTAATTACAGCAGTTGATAATACTTTTGCCACACCTTACCTGCAACAGCCATTTCAATATGGAGTTGATTATGTTTTTCATAGTACCACTAAATTTTTAAACGGTCATGGCACTGCTATTGGCGGTGCATTAATTGGTAAAGATGTGGAGCACATGAATGGCCACATTACAAAAGTGCATCGCCTGCTGGGTGGCAACAGTAATTCTTTTGATGCTTTCTTATTAACGCAGGGAATGAAGACACTGGAAGTACGTATGCAGCGCCATTGTCATAATGCTATGGAAGTTGCCGGATTTTTAGAACAACATCCTTCAGTAAGCAAAGTGAATTATCTGGGACTCCCATCGCATCCCGATTTTGAAACAGCCGCAAAACAAATGCGCCACCCTGGTGCTATGCTTAGTTTTGAAATGAAGGACGGCCTGGAAGCAGCAAAACATTTTATTGATAAACTACAGATGTGTATCCGTGCTGTTTCTTTAGGAACCTGCGATACATTATTATGTCACCCGGCAAGCATGACCCATCATGGAGTACCCAAAGAAAAAAGAGAACATTACGGTATTACAGACGGATTAATAAGAATGAGCGTGGGAATAGAAAATATTCAGGATATAATTATGGACCTTAACCAGGCCTTGCAGAAATGATGAATTATGAATTTTTAAATCATGGATATTACAATAAGAAAAGCGGTTAAAAAAGATTGCAAAAGAATGATGGAACTCATTCAGGAACTGGCAGTGTATGAAAAAGAACCGAAAGCTGTTACTGTTCCTTTTGATCATTTTGTGGATTGTGGATTTGGCGAAAAACCTATCTGGTGGGCCTATGTGGCCGAAGCAGATGGTGTGGTGGAAGGCTTTGCCCTTTGGTACATACGCTACAGCACCTGGAAGGGAACACGCCTTTACCTGGAAGACCTGTTGGTTACAGAAAAAATGAGGGGACAAGGCATTGGTAAACTATTGCTTGATAAACTTATTGAAGAGTGCAAAGAAAAAAAATACAGTGGCATGATGTGGCAGGTACTGGACTGGAATGAACCGGCTATTAATTTTTATAAAAAATATCCTGAAGTGAGTTTTGATGAAGGTTGGCTGAATTGCAGTATTAATTTTTGAAAAAAATATACATCAGGCAACATATCAGCTTTTCTCAGCATCTTTGTTTTTAATGTAACCCTTCCTTAACTTAAAATGTACGTTATGTTATCTACCCTGCTAAAAAAACTTACTACAAAAAAATTAATTATTGTTTTTGCTGCCTTGCTGTTTTTCTCCTGCCAAAAAGAAATAAGCCTTGATGGTGGAGGAGTCATTGTACAACCCCCACCAGATTTAACAACAAAAGTAAGTTCATCAGTTTCTGGTTTTGTAACTGATGAAAACGATGCGGCAGTAATGGGTGCAACAGTACAATTTGGTGCAAGTACCATTACAACAGACAAATACGGCTATTTTGAAGTTAAGAATATGCAGGTGGTAAAAGAAGCTGCAGTTGTTACAATCAGCAAATCCGGATACTTTAAAGGAATTAAAACCTATATAGCAACAGCAGGTAAATCTGCTTTCTTCAGAATAAAACTAATTCCAAAAAACATAGCTGGAAACATCAATGCTGCAACAGGCGGAACGGTTACCTTAGCCAATGGCTTAAGCATTAAGTTACCCGCAGGTGGTATTGTAAATGCAGTCAGTAATACAACATATACAGGCACTGTAAATGTTGCTGCTTATTGGATAAACCCAACTGCAAATGATTTAGTCAATATTATGCCCGGCGATTTACGTGGCTTAAATACAGCGGGTGCTTTAAGACTGCTACAAACATTTGGTATGGCTGCTGTGGAATTAACCGGTGGATCGGGAGAGTTGCTGCAAATAGCAAACGGGCAAAAAGCTACTTTGACTATGCCCATACCTTCATTATTGACTGCAAGTGCACCAGCCTCAATTCCTTTGTGGTATTTTGATGAATCGAACGGTTTATGGAAAGAAGAAGGCAGTGCTGTAAAAACGGGCAACTCTTATACAGGCGATGTAAGTCATTTTTCTTTTTGGAACTGCGATGTGCCTGCTAATTATGTACAGTTTAATTGTACTTTAAAAAATTCAGCGGGGAATCCACTACCTTATACTCATGTAAAAATTACTGTGGCAGGTACCAATAATTCTGCCTGGGGTTATACCGATTCTTCGGGCTATGTTGCCGGTGCAGTACCAAATAATTCAAACCTTGTTTTAGAAGTTTTTTCGAATTACAGTTGCCCGGCACCTGTTTATTCGCAAACATTTACTACAACCAATGTAAATATATCTTTGGGTGTAATTACAGTTCCAACGGCCAATTATCTTGCAACGGTAAACGGAACGGTAACTAATTGCGCCAGTGCCCCGGTTACCAACGGCTATATTATTTTGCAAGAAGGATTTGTTTTTACCCGGTACCCGTTAACTAATTCGGGGGCATATAGTTTCAGTAAAGTCTTCTGTTCGTTTCCGCAAACTGTAATACTAATTGGCGAGGATGTAACGAATGCACAACAAAGCTCCAATATAAACCAGGTAATTATTGCCGGCACCAATACGGTTGCAAATATCCAGGCGTGCGGTATAACTACACAGCAATTTGTAAATTATACCATTAACAGTACTAATTATAGTTTTACATCGCCTGCCGATACTTTTTTTAGTTCTAATGCTAATCAGGCAAATTTATATTTATCCGGCTATAATCTCACACCACCTTCCAGTTATATAAATATCTCAATGAATAACACCGTAATTGGCGCAGGCAGTACCCAATTGCTGGAAATATTTCAACCCAGTCAAATTGCTGATACGTTCCGTATAACTACACCCATATCGGTTAGTATTACTGAATTTGGTGCCGTTGGCCAGTTTATATCTGGTATTTTTAACGGCACATTTACTGGTGCTTCACCGGCAAATACCCAATATAATGTTTCCTGTAATTTCAGAGTCCGGCGAAATAACTGATTGTTTACCGCAAAAAGCTTTCTGCCAAAAACAGAAAGCTTTTTTTATTCCCTTTAAACTACGCCTCTGTTTTCGTAAATTTGCGGCTCCATTAAGTTTAGCAAAGATTTACAGTACAAGAGTGCGACGCCAATGAAGCTAAATAGCAATTCAAAAGCCGGGCTCCAAAAAAATAACATGGCAGATAAAATAACAATGAACAACGGAAAACTTAAAGTTTCCGATAACCCAATCATCCCTTTTATTGAAGGCGACGGCATTGGCCCCGAAATATGGGCAGTGGCACAACAGGTATTTGATACCGCTGTTGAAAAAGCATACGGAGGAAAACGCAAAATTGAATGGAAAGAAATACTGGCCGGCGAAAAAGCATTTAAACAAACCGGCGAGTGGCTTCCTGCTGAAACATTGCAGGCTGCCAAAGATTATATTGTTTCTATAAAAGGACCATTAACTACACCAATTGGTGGTGGCATCCGTTCGCTGAATGTGGCCATGCGTCAGGAACTTGACCTGTTTGCCTGTGTACGCCCGGTTAAATGGTTTAAAGGTGTACCCTCACCAGTTGTTCGTCCGGAAGATGTGGACATGACAATCTTTAGAGAAAACACCGAAGATATTTATGCAGGGATTGAATGGATGGCCGGATCTGCGGAAGCTAAAAAGTTTGAAAAATTTTTGATTGAGGAAATGGGCGTAAAAAATGTTCGTTTCCCCGGCGACTCCAGTTATGGAGTAAAACCTGTTTCGGCTGAAGGTACCAAACGCTTAGTGAGAGCAGCAATCAATCATGCGTTGGAAAATGGCCTTCCATCTGTTGCCTTGGTTCATAAAGGCAACATTATGAAATTTACCGAAGGTGGTTTTAAGAAATGGGGTTACGAAGTGGCACGCCAGGAATATGCTGATAAAACCTTTACCTGGGATGAGTGGGACGAACTGAAAAAAGAACATGGCGAAGCACATGCCAACGAAGTACAGCGTAAAGCTTTACATGAAGGAAAGCTTTTGATTAAAGATGTTATTGCAGATAATTTTTTACAGCAGATATTGATTGCTCCAAAAGATTATTCTGTTGTAGCTACACTAAACCTGAATGGTGATTATATTTCGGATGCACTGGCTGCTGAAGTGGGTGGCATTGGTATTGCTCCCGGCGCTAACATTAACTACAACACAGGTTATGCTGTGTTTGAAGCTACACATGGTACCGCACCAAAATTTGCAGGCACCGACAGTATGAACCCATCCTCAATTATTTTAAGCGGATGTATGATGCTGGAATATATGGGCTGGAAAGAAGCTGCTGATTTAATTACTTCTGCTCTACAGGCTGCCATAATGCGTAAAAGAGTTACCATAGATTTTTATAACTTAATGAGTGATGCTACGCTGTTAAAAACAAGTGAGTTTGGTAAAGAGATTATCAATGATATGGGTGTGGTAACCGGCGATGGCATGTTGAAAAAAAGCAGCAGCCTGTAATATCTAAAGAGACTGATAAAAAATAAATACATTCGTAATAAATAAACAATAATTATGGCAAAAATAAAAGTAGCAAACCCCGTAGTAGAATTAGACGGTGACGAGATGACCCGTATCATCTGGAAATTTATTAAAGACAAACTGATACTTCCTTATATGGATGTTGATATCCAGTATTTCGATCTGGGTATGGAA
>Ga0138256_10000385_pt1 | contig 49022 bp, 47 predicted proteins | sample KNB2016incub_MG_FD_105486 | JGI IMG/M metagenome (GOLD analysis project Ga0138256, IMG submission 105486) | Active sludge microbial communities from wastewater in Klosterneuburg, Austria - KNB2014incub_MG | ecosystem: Engineered > WWTP > Activated sludge > Unclassified | place: Austria...
AAGCGTGTCGCAGGATGGTCGTTCAGCTGCTTCACCCAGGGCTTGCCGTCGCGGTCGCTGAGCACGTAGGTGCCCGTTTCAGTGCACACCAGCACCACAGGCCGACCCTGCGAGTAGACGAAGTGCGCCTCCAGCAGATCGTCTGCCCACAACTTTCGCTTCATCGGGTCGATACCGCCCGGGTTGAAGGCCACGGCACGTCCGTCGTGCAGAACCTTGTAGCGCGCGATCCGATGCGATTTGAAGGGGTCTGCGTTGGGCAGACTGCCCATGCGCCGCTCGTGCCGGAACTCGATCTCGAACGGGCCGGCCTTGACGCCGGCGCCGTGGGCATGCATCAGCGAAACGCACAGCCCGAGCGCGGCGACCATCCGCTGGCGTAATGGCCTGTGCGCCGAGGCCCTTGCGGGCGCGAAATCGAGGGGCACAGGCAGGGGCTTCTTCGCACGCATCAAGTGCCCTTCCGGACTGGGTCAATCGTGGCGGTGCACGCAGCCGGGTAATGTAGTGGCAATGGGTTCCAGGCCTGCGCCGCGCAGCGCTGACCTTCTCAGTGGTTCCGGCTCGAGCGGTAGCGCCGGATCAGCGCGTTCGTCGAACTGTCGTGCTTCAGCTCGGGGTTGGGCGCGGCGAGCTCGCCCTGCACACGCTTGGCCAGCACCTTGCCGAGTTCGACACCCCATTGATCGAAGGAATCGATGCCCCAGATCACGCCCTGCGTGAAGACGCTGTGTTCGTAGAGCGCGACCAGTGCACCCAGCGTTTCGGGTGTCAGCCTGTCGGCAAGCAAGGTGTTGCTGGGCCGGTTGCCTTCGAAGACCCGATGCGGCACCAGCTCAGGCACCGTGCCCTCGGCGGCGACTTCGCCGGCTGTCTTGCCGAACGCCAGCGCCTCGCTCTGCGCGAAGAGGTTGGCCATCAGCAGGTCGTGCTGCGTGCCCAGGGGATTGAGCGAGTTGCAGAAACCGATGAAGTCGCACGGCACGAGTCGTGTGCCCTGGTGGATCATTTGATAGAAGGAATGCTGGCCGTTGGTACCGGGCTCACCCCACAGGATGGGTGCCGTGTCCACGCCGACCGGCTTGCCGTCCTGTGTGACGTGCTTGCCGTTGCTCTCCATCGTCAATTGCTGCAGATACGCCGGGAAGCGCTTCAGGTATTGGTCGTAGGGCAGCACTGCAGCGGTTGTGGCGCCGAGGAAATTGTTGTTCCAGATCGACAGCAGGCCATGCAGCACCGGAAGGTTCTGCCCGATTGCAGCGCTGCGGAAGTGTTCGTCGATCGCATGCGAGCCGGCGAGCATGGCGCGGAAGTTGTCCGGGCCGATCGCGATCATGGTTGACAGGCCGATGGCCGACGCCATCGAATAGCGCCCGCCCACCCAGTCCCAGAAGCCGAACATGTTCTCGGCAGCGATGCCGAACTGTGTCACTGCCTCGGCATGGGTCGACACCGCGACGAAGTGGCGTGCCACCGCCCTTTCATCGCCGAGCTGCTGAAGGCTCCAGGCGCGCGCGGCATGCGCATTGGTCAGCGTCTCCTGCGTCGTGAAGGTTTTCGAGCAGACGATGAACAGCGTTTCAGCCGCGTCGAGATCGCGTGTGGCCTCCTTGAAATCGGTACCGTCGACGTTGGAGACGAAGCGCAGGTCGAGGTCGCGCTGGCTGTAGTGGCGCAGCGCCTCGTACGCCATCACCGGGCCGAGGTCAGAGCCGCCGATGCCGATGCTGACGACATGGCGGATGCGCTTGCCGCTGTGGCCGCGCCACGCGCCGCTGCGCACGGCATTGGCGAAGGTCACCATGCGATCGAGTACCGCATGCACGTCGGCGACGACGTTGGCGCCGTCCACGACGATCTTCTGTGTAGCAGGCGCACGCAGCGCGATGTGCAGCACGGCGCGCTTCTCGGTCGTGTTGATGGCGTCACCGCGGAACATCGCCGCACGGCGCTCAAGCAGGCCGCAGTCTTCGGCCAGTGCACTGAGCAGCTTCAAGGTCTGATCGTCGACGCGGTTCTTCGAATAGTCGAGGAACAGGCCCGCGGCTTCCAGCGTGTAGCGCGTGCCGCGTTCGGCATCGGCGGCGAAGAGTTCGCGCAATGTTCGCGTGCCGACCTGCGCGTGGTGCGCCGTCAGTGCCTTCCAGCTCGCGCGTTCGGTCAGGCTCACGGCGATGCCTCGCGATGCGGCATCTTGGCTTCGATGCTCGCCAGAAGCTTGCGCCATGAGTCACTGAAGGCTGCGGCACCGTCGCGTTGCAGGCGTTCCGCGAGTCTCGTGCAATCGACGCCGGCGCGCTCGAACCGGGCGATCACGGATTCGCAGTCGCCGCCACCCAGGGCCATCGCTGCGCCGACGGTGCCGTGTTCGGCGAATGCCTTCAGGGTCTTGTCGGGGATGGTATTGATCGTATCGGGTGCGGCCAGGGCTTCGATGTAGAGCACATCGGATGCCGATTCGTCCTTGGTGCCGGTGCTGGCCCACAGCAGACGCTGCGGCCGCGCACCGGCGCGCTCTAGCTTGCGCCAGCGGGCCGAGCTGAGCAGCTCGCGGTACGCCTTGTAGGTCTGCTGGGCGATCGCGATGCCGAGCCGGTTTCGCAGGTCCAGGGGCACCTGGTCCTTGACGGCCACGTCCCAGCGGCTGACGAAGAGCGAGGCCACCGACGACACGCGCGGGTCGCGGCCGGCCTCGATGCGGCGCTCGATCGCGCGCATGTAGGCCTCGGCCGAAGCCAGATACTGCTCGCGCGAGAACAGCAAGGTGACGTTGATCGGAACGCCCGCGAAAATCGATTCTTCGATCGCCTTTGCACCGGCCACGGTGCCGGGGATCTTGATGTAGAGGTTTTCGCGGTCGCCGGCGGCATGCAGCCAGGCCGCCGCGGCAACCGTCTTGGCACTGTCGTCGACCAGCAGGGGCGAGACTTCGAGCGAGACCCAGCCGTCGATGCCTTCGGTTTCGTCGTGAATCGGGCGGAACAGGTCAGCGGCCGCGGTCAGGTCTTGCAGCGCGAGGGTGAAGAACAGGTCTTCGACCGGCTCGCCGTGGCGCGCCGCATTCTTGATGGCGTCGTCGTAAAAGCTGCCGCGGCCGATCGCATGTTCGAAGATGGTGGGGTTCGAGGTCAGGCCGGTGACCGCGTAGTCGTCGATGTAGTGCTGCAGCTGCTTCTTCATCAGCATCTCGCGGCTGATGTTGTCGATCCAGATGCTCTGGCCGAGCGCCTGCAGTGCCTTCAGAGGGGTGTTCATGCTGACTCCTTGGTAAGCGTCATCAGGTCGGCATCGGCGAGCTCGCCAATGCGATCGATGCTCAGGTCGGGCGCTGGATGGGCGGCGACGATCTTCGGATCGTGCGCGTAGTGGCCCTGGCGCGGAAACACGGTGCTGACCCGCTGCTGCCAGGCGGACTTGACGGCCGACAGGATGCGCAGCTTGTCGTCAACGAGCACGTAGTGCCGGGCCGGATAGAGCTGCTGCACGGCGTCCAGCCGCTGCTCTTTGTGCACGTAGATCAGCACGCGCCCATCCACCGCGTCCCACAGCCCCGAGCGCTGCACCTTGCGCGGCTGAAAGACGACGTCGCCGTCGGTCAGGATGACGCAGCGGCCGAGGCGGTCGAGGTGTGCAATGACTTCCAGCGCGCCCGGGTACAGGCGGTCGGCGAACGGATAGTCGAGCAGAAAGTCAGACATCCGCAGCAGCCGGCAGTCGCCGGTCGGGTCGAGTTCGATCTCGCTGCGGTAGCGCTGCAGGGCGCCGAGGTAATTGGCATAGCCGAGCTCGTCGCGCAGCGCCTCGAAGATGGCGAAGTACCGGTTGGCATTGGCGATGCCGAACTCGGCTTGCAGGTGCCGGCGCAGATCGTCGATGACTCGGTCGTTGTCGAGCAGCGTGTTGTCGACATCGAGCAGGAAGACGAGTTCGGCGCTCATCGTCCGCAGCCGATTTCGAGGGTCGGATCGTGCCAGCCGCCATCTGCCGCGATCAGCGCGTCGGCGGCTTTCGGGCCCCAGGACCCGCGCTCGTAGGGCAAGGCCGCATGATGGTCGCTGAGCACGGGCTCGACCACCGCCCAGGCGGCTTCGACAGCATCCTGGCTCGTGAACAGCGCGTCGTCGCCGGCCATCGCATTGCCGAGCAGGCGCTCGTAGGTCTGTTCGTCGAGGTTCTCGGCTTCGTGCAGGCACAGCTCGCGCAAGGTGCCGACGAAGCCCTGCCCGGGCTGTTTGACGCGCGCCGCCAGCGCGATCGTCGATGACGGCTGCAGGCTGAAGCGCAGATGGTTGGCGCGCTGGTTCAGACCCTGAGTACCGGGGCCGGCATCGTCGAACAACTGTTGCGGCGGCGGATGCAGTTGCACCAGCACCTCGAGCGCCTTGCCGGCCAGGCATTTGCCGGCACGCAGGTACCACGGCACGCCGCCCCAGCGCCACGAGTCGATCTGCAGGCGCAAGGCGCAATAGGTCTCGACGTCGGAGTTAGGCGCGACGTTCTTTTCCTGCCGGTAGCCGAGATACTGGCCGCGCACCAGCTCGTCGGGCGACAAAGGCTTCATCGCGCGCAGCACACTGGTCTTGGCCACGTGCACGGCGTCGAAGCCCTGGTAGGCGGGTGGCTCCATCGCCAGCAGGGCGACGATCTGGAACAGATGGTTCTCGACCACGTCGCGCAGACAACCGGCCGATTCGTAGAAGCCGCCGCGCCCGCCGATGCCGAAGTCTTCGGCCATCGTGATCTGCACGCTGGCGACGTGATGTCGGTTCCAGATCGGCTCCAGGAACGAATTCGCGAAACGAAAGTAGAGGATGTTCATGATCGCGTCCTTGCCCAGGAAGTGATCGATGCGAAAGATCGACGACTCGGGGAAGACCGATTGCGCAACGGCATTGAGCGCGCGTGCCGAGGCCAGGTCGCGGCCGAAGGGCTTCTCGACGATGACCCGCGCGTTGTCGGCAAGTCCGGCAGCGCCCAGGCTCTGGATCACGGCCGCGAACAGCGACGGCGGGATCGCCAGGTAATGCGCGGGGCGCTTGGCGTTGCCCAGCGCCTGCTTCAATCGAGTGAAGGTCTGTGCATCGTTGTAGTCGCCGCTGACGTAGTCGATCAGCGACAGCAGTCGGTCGAATGCGGGGACGTCGTCGATCGGGCCCGACTGTTCGACGCTGCGGCGGACATGGCGCTGCCAATCGTCGTCGCGCCATTTCGACGATGCGACGCCGACCACCGGCACCGTCAGCGCACCCGACTTCGCCATCGCGTACAGGGCCGGGAAGATCTTCTTGCTCGCCAGGTCGCCGCTGAAGCCGAAGATCACCAGCGCGTCGGAGTGTTCGGCGTTCACGATGCATCCTTCTTTTCGGCATGGCCGCCGAAGGCATGCCGCATCGCCGACAGCACCTGGTTCGCAAAGCTGGCTTCGCCGCGCGACGCGAAGCGCCCGAACAAGGCCGCACTCAGCACCGGTGCGGGCACCGCTTCGTCGATCGCCGCCTGCAGCGTCCAGCGCCCTTCGCCTGAATCCGAAACGCGGCCGTCAAAACCTTCCAGCTTCGGGTCCTGCAGCAATTCACCCGCGGTGAGGTCGAGCAACCACGAGCCGATGACGCTGCCCCTGCGCCAGACCTCGGCAACCTGCGGCAGGTCGAGTTGGTACTGGTAGCAGGCGGGATCACGAAGTGGTGTCGTCTCGGCGTCGCTCGCATGTGTGCGCATGCCGACATCGGCATGGCGCAGGATGTTCAGGCCTTCTGCATAGGCTGCCATCACGCCGTATTCGATCCCGTTGTGGACCATCTTCACGAAGTGGCCGGCACCGCTCGGGCCGCAGTGCAGGAAGCCGTTCTCGGCGTCATCGGCATCACCCTTGCGCCCCGGTGTGCGCGGTGCGCTGTCGACGCCCGGTGCCAGTGCGGCGAAGACCGGCCGCAGGTGAGCCACGGTGGGCGCCTCGCCGCCGATCATCAGGCAGTAGCCGCGCTGCTCGCCCGCCACGCCGCCGCTGGTGCCGACGTCGACATGGTGCAGCCCGGCCGCCTTCAATTCATTGGCACGCCGGATGTCGTCGCGGTAATTCGAATTGCCGCCATCGATGACGATGTCACCGCGTTGCAGGTGCGGCTGCAGATCGGTCAGCACCTTGTCGACGATGGCTGCTGGCACCATGAGCCAGATGGCGCGTGGCGCCTGCATCCTGGCGACGAGATCCGAGAGCGAGGCGTTGCCGACTGCGCCTGCTGCCACCGCCTTCTCGACCGCCTCTGTGCGCGTGTCGTGAACGATGCAATCGATGCCCCGGCCCTGCAGGCGTCGGACCATGCTGGCGCCCATGCGTCCCAAACCGATCAATCCGAGCTGCATGTTCCCTCCGTCTGGCGATGACCATGATGGACCTTCGAACGACCACGAAAGTTGCATCGCAAGAGCACCCGGGCTGTTCGAATGGGTTCTGGTCCTAAAGCGCGACATGCCCAGGTGCCCAAGCTGGCCACCACAGGGCGCAGGGCAAGAAACACCTAGACCCGCTGCCGGGCCAGGTCAGCAGGTTCATCACGCCTGCTGGTCCTTGAGAAGCCGGCGCAACATCTTGCCCGAACCGGTGGCCGGCAGCGACGCGACGAAGCTCACGTGTCGAGGCGCCTTGTAGAGCGCCATGTTCTCGCGCGACCAGGCGATCACCGCGGCCTCGTCGACCTGCTCCGACTGGCCGGGTTTCAGCACGACGAAGGCCTTCACGACTTCACCCTTGTGTGCATCGGGCACGCCGATCACACCAGCTTGCGCGATGGCCGGATGCTTGATCAGGATCGCCTCCACCTCTTCAGGAAAGACGCTGTAGCCAGAGACCTTGATCATCTCCTTGAAGCGCCCCATGAAGGTCAGGTAGCCCTCGGCGTCCAGGCGGCCCATGTCACCGGTGTGGACCCAGCCGTCGCGCAAGGTCTGCGCGCTGGCCTCGGGCTTGTGCCAGTAGCCCTTGAAGACACCGCGGCCGCGGATCGTGATCTCGCCAGGCTCGCCTGCCGGCTTCTCGGCGCCGCTGTCGGGGTCGACGATGCGCAGTTCGTTGCCAGGCACCGGACGGCCATGCGTGCCCCAGCGAATGGCCGCGATCGGCATGCAGGTGTCCATCGTGTGCGTCTCGGACAGGCCGTAGGCGGCCTCGAAGCTGCTGCAGTTGGGGGCAAGGCCGCGCCACTGCTGCGCCAGCGGCTCGGTGAAGGCGATGCCGAAGCTGGTGACCGGATTCATCTGCAGGCTGGACAGGTCGAAGGCCGCGGCACCCGGCACCTGCATGGCCGCCACGTTCATCGGCGCGATGCTGTACCACCAGCTGACACGATGTCGCGCGATCGCCTGCAGCACCGCCAGCGGATCGAAGCGATACATCAGCACCGTGGTCGCGCCGGCGTAGACCGAGATGTTCACCGCCATCAGCATTCCGGCTATGTGGTACAGCGGCGCAATCGCGAGCAAAACATCGTCTTCGCCCACCTGGTAGCCCTGCGCCGAAACCGCCGTCTTGTAGAGCGCGTTGTCGAAACTGAGCATCGCGCCTTTCGGCAGGCCGGTGGTGCCCGAGGTGTAGGTCATCAGCGCGATGTCGTCGGGGGCGACGGTTACGGTCGGCGGGCTGGCGCCGCTGCGCACCGCGGCCATGAAATCCTCGGTACCGGCCGGAATGCTGCGCGGCGCCACGCGCATCTGCGCGAGTTCAGCAGGCAGGTCGATGGTCGGCTGCTGCGGCAGCAGATCGGCGTAATGGACCACGAGCACATGCTCGAGTGCGGTGTCCGCGCGCACCTGGTCGACCACCGCCATCAGCGGCGCCGCGGCAACGATCACGCGTGCCTTCAGGTCGTCGAGCTGGTATCGCAATTCGTGCTCGCGGCTCAGTGGCCCGCAGGGGCAGACGACCGCGCCCAGCTTCTGGATGCCGTAGTGCGCGATCAGGTATTGCGGGCAGTTCTGCATGAACAAGGCCACCGGATCGCCCTTGCGAACCCCGATCTGCACCAGTCGCGCCGCGAAGGCGTCGCTGGCGCGGTCGAGTTCAGCGTAACTCAGTGGCTGCCCGTACCAGAGGTAGGCCGGCTTGTCCGGATGCGCGCGGGCGCGGCGGCGCAGGATCTCGTGCAACGGGGCCCAATCGGCAGGGACTGAGGCGGTCATCGAGGATCTCCACAGGTGGGGCAGTCGTGCATGCTAACCACCGCTTCGAAGAAGCGGCCTGTCACCCCGGCCGCGGTCGGCGCCGCCCTCGTCAAGCTGCCGGCAGGCGTGGTGTCGCGCGCTCGATGATGGCCGCGCAGTCGGTGCCACGCGGCAAAGCACCAGCGTTGTGGTGGCCGCTGCTCTCGAGGCGCGAGGCACAGAACGCGTCGGCAACGAAGGTCGGTGCGTGCCGCACGAGCAACGCGGCCTGCAGTGCGAGCGCCATGCGGTCGACCAGGTCGCGCGCGCGGTGCTCCAGATCGTCAGGGTCGGTGAAGGCCTGGCGCAGACTTTCCACATGCCGGTCCAGCGCCGGGTGGCCGCCGCGCGAGTGCGCCAGCTCGGCAAAGAACGCGTCGACCACTTCGGGCGACTTGTTCATCGCGCGCAGAACGTCCAGGCATTGCACGTTGCCGCTGCCTTCCCAGATCGCGTTCACCGGTGACTCGCGGAACAGGCGCGGCATCGGGCCGTCCTCCATCACGCCGCTGCCGCCGATGCACTCCATGGCCTCGTAAGCGTGGTTCGGCGTGCGTTTGCAGATCCAGTACTTGCCCACCGGCGTGGCCAGGCGCGCGAACAGGTCTTCTTGCGCGTCGTCCCGATGATCCATGGCCCGCGCCACCCGCATCGTCAGGGCGAGCGAGCCTTCGCTTTCCAGCACCAGGTCGGCCAGCACGTTGCGCATCAGCGGCTGCTGGTTGAGCATCTTGCCGAAGGCCGATCGGTGCGCGCAGTGGTGCAGCGCCTGCGCGACTGCCGCACGCTGGCCGGCCGAAGAGCCCACCATGCAGTCGAAGCGTGTCATCGCCACCATCTCGATGATCGTGCGCACGCCCCGGCCTTCCTCGCCCACCATCCAGGCCAGCGCGCCGCGCAGCTCGGTCTCGCTGGAGGCATTGGACACGTTGCCCATCTTGCGCTTCAGACGCAGCACCTGCATCGGGTTCTTGCTGCCGTCGGGTCGCCAACGCGGCAACAGGAAGCACGACAGCCCACCCGCGGTCTGGGCCAGCACCAGAAAGGCATCGCACATCGGTGCCGAGACGAAGTACTTGTGGCCGACGAGCTCGTAGGGCTGGCCCGGCCCGCCCGCACCGAGCGGGTGGGCGCGGGTGGTGTTCGCGCGCACGTCCGAGCCGCCCTGTTTCTCGGTCATGGCCATGCCGATCGTCAGGCCCAGCTTGTCGCCGTCGGGCACGTTGCGCGGGTCGTAGACGCGGGCGCTGATCTTCGGTTCCCACAGCTGTGCCAGCGACGGCGTGGTGCGCAGCGTCGGCACGGCGGCGAAGGTCATGGTGATCGGGCAGCCGTGCCCGGCATCCACCTGCGTGTGCAGGTAGTTGTGCGCCGCACGCGCCACATGCGCACCGGCGCGCGGGTCGGTCCACGGCGACGAGTGCAGGCCATGTTCGATCGCGGTCTTCATCAGCGTGTGGTACGCGGGATGGAAGCGCACCTGGTCGATTCGGCGGCCGAACCGGTCATGGGTATCCAACTCAGGAGCGACATGGTTGGCCTGCACCCCCAGTTCGAGGTACGCCGCCGAGCCGGTCAGCGTGCCAAACGTGACCAGGTCGTCGTGTGCCCACTGGGCGCCTTCGCGTGCGACGGCCGCCTGCAGTGCGGCATCCTGCAGATAGGGGTTGAAGTCGGTGAGTTCGCACGAGACGTTGATCACCTCGTGTGTCTCGGGCAGGCAGGCGGCGGTCTCGGGCAAGCGGTCTGGGGCGGTCATGGCGTGGTCTCCAGTGTGTTGCCGTTCGAGCGGCGCGTGCGGGTGGTGGGGCAGGGCGAGGCGTCGCCGCGCAGGAATCGGCGCCAGATGGCCTGTCCCGCGTCGTCAAAACGGTGTACGGTGCGAACGAACAAGCGGCGCGCCTGGACGTCCACCAGCGGCGCGGGCAGCCACGGGTCGAACACCAGTTGGCGAATCGCGTCATGGCCCAGTACATAGGCTTCGCGCGCCGCGACCGTGTGCGCGAGTGTCGGCGCGAGCCCAAGCCAGCGTTCGAGCTGCTGCTGGGTCTGCCGATAGCCATGCGACAGCGCATCGCCGTCCCACAACAGGCGTGCGCGCTGCTCGCATTCGGCATCGAACCCGCGCGCGACAAAGACGGCGGCCTGCGGCTCCAGCCCGAGCGCACGCAGGCGATCGCGCACGGCGTCGACGCCGCCCAGCAGGTTGTCCGGACGCAGGTGCAGGCCACCGTCCAGGTCGCGCACGCCGAGCATGTCCAGCGCCCGGTGTCGCACGCGCTGGGCGGCGCGGTCGCCGCGTGCCAGCCCGCCCGTGTGCACGGCGATCCAGTCGCCGCGCCACGGTCGAAGGTGTTGCTCGGCTTGGCGCCAGCCAGCCACATCGGCGGCCAGGCTCGACGCATTCGGGCCCAGCCGGTACGCGCCGCGGCCCGCGGTCTCGATGAGCCCCGCAGCCACGAGCCGCACCAGCGCCACCCGCAGGCTGTTCTCCTGGATGCCGAACAGCGCACAGGACGACACCGCCTCGCGTGCCGACAAGGCCTCGCCGCCGTGCCCCAGCAAGAGGTTCAGAACAAGGTGACGGGGGTTGGCAGGCACGGTGACCTGGATATTACATTCAATGAAGAAAGTTGAGAATGAATGTAATGATTTTGGATGCGGAGGAAAACGCACCGCGCCGCGGCATCGCGCTCAAGCTGCGTCTGCCCCGGTCCGTGGTGGCCTCGGGCATTCGCGACGATGTCCGTGCCTTCAGCCGTCGTCGAGGGCCAGCGCCACACGGGGCCGCCCACCCGGGCCGGTTTCGATGCGGATGGCGCCTTCGAAGACCTCGGCCAGAACGGCCTGCAGCTTGCGGTCGGTGGGTGAGCCATCGGCGCGCAAGCGGCCGTGCTCCAGCACCAGCAGCCGGTCGGCCTGCAGGGCAATCGGCAGGTCGTGCAGCACGGTGAGCACGGCCTGCGGCTGCTGCGGGTCATGTGCCAGGCGCCGGAACAGGCGCGCCAGCGCCACCTGGTGCGGGGCGTCCAGGTGGGTGGTGGGCTCGTCGAGCAGCAGCAGCGGGGCCTCGGTGGCCAGCACGCGCGCCAGCAGTACCCGCTGGCGCTCGCCGCCCGACAGGTCGTGCAGGCGCCGCGTCTGCCAGGGCGTGCATTCGGTCAAGCCCATGGCACGGTCCACCGCCGTGCGGTCGCCCGCGTCGGGCGTGCCCAGCAAACCCAGCCTGGCGATGCGACCGAGCTCGACCGTCTCCCGCACCGTGAGTTCACCGCTCACGTCGCCCCGCTGTGCCAGCCAGGCCAGATGGCGTGCGCGATCGGCGGGCCGCATGGCGTGCAGGTCCAGCCCGCCCAGGGTCACGCGGCCGTTGGCCAGGGCTTGCAGGCCGGCCAGTGCGCGCAGCAGCGTGGACTTGCCGGCGCCATTCGGCCCCACCAGCGCCGTCCAGCCCGGGCCGACGCTCAGGTCGACCTGATCGAGCACATCGCGCCGGCCGAGCCGAACGCGCACGCCTGTGGCTTGCAGCAAGACGGTCATGAGCTTGTGCGCTGCCTGAGCAACCAGAAGAGGTAGCCGCCACCCAGCACGGCGGTGACCACACCCACCGGCAGTTCCTCGGGGGCGACCAGCGCGCGCGAGATGACGTCGGCGGCCAGCAGCAGGGATGCGCCCATGCCGGCGCTGGCCATCAGCAACCAGCCGTGCCGCCCAGGTGCATGACGTCGCACCAGGTGGGGAGCCACCAGGCCCACGAAGGCCACCAGCCCGGCCTGCGAGACGGCCAGTGCCGTGCCCAGGCTGAGCATCAGCACCAGGACCAGTCGCACGCGACCGAGGTCCAGGCCGAGGCTGACGGCGCTGTCTTCGCCGAGCGTCAGTGCGTCCAGCGCGCGTGCATGGCGGCGACTCAGGGCGAGCAGCAAAGCCAGTCCAGCCGCCATCAACGCCAGCGCGCTCCAGCCCAGGAAGCTGGTGCTGCCGAGCATGAAAGCCTGCTTGCCACGCAGCGCGTCGGGCGAGGCCACCGTGATCAGGTCGCTGATGGCGCCGAGCAGAACGCCGACCACCACGCCGGCCAGCAGCAGGCGCAGGGTCTGCACCGCGCCACGTGCCAGGGACAGCGTCATGGCCACGCCCGCCAGCGCGCCGATGAACGCCGCCGAGACCAGACCCACGCGCTCGATCCAGACCACGGTGGACAGGCTGACGTAGCCACCGCCCAGCGAGGCCGCCGCCAGCACCAGCACGACACCCAGGCCCGCCCCCGATGCGCTGCCGAGCAGGTAGGGGTCAGCCAGCGCATTGCGGAACAGTCCCTGCGCCAACGCACCCGACAAGCCCAGCAGCGCGCCGACCAGCGCCGCGCCCAGGGTGCGTGGTGCGCGGATCTGGCCCAACAGCAAGGTGGCATCGTGGCCTTGCAGATCGGTCCAGAGGGCACTGGGCGAGAAGCCGGCGGGGCCGGTGGCCAGGCCCGCTGCCAGGCCGATGACGATGGCCACCAGCATCCACACGGCAAGCCGCCGGCGGCGTGATGCGTCAGGGTCGTCGGCGCGATCGATCATGGGCAGCGCGGCGTGCAGTGAAGCGCTCATTGGCGCCCTGTGGCACCCAGCCGGATCAGGCAGTCGGCCAGCAGGCCGGCAGCTTCGCCCATGCGCGGGCCGGGCCGGACCAGCATCTCGTACGGCGCGGACTCGAAGCCACACAAACGCTGGTCGCGCACGGCGACCAGCGCGTCCCAGCCGGGACGCTGCGTCAGCGCAGCCAGGTCCCGTTGCTCGCCCATGACGATGTCGGGCTTGGCGCGCACCACGTACTCGGGATTGAGCTTGGGGAACGGGCCCAGATCGGGCGGCACGATGTTGGCCATGCCCAGCCGCGTCAGGGTCTCGCCGACGAAGGACATGGCGCCCGCCGCGTACGGCCCGCCGCCGATCTCGAAGTACACGCGCTGGCCGCGCAGCGCGGGCGGCACACGGGCGGCTGCGGCGTCGATCTCGCGCATCAGTCGCGCCCACACTCGCCGGCCTTCGTCGGGCGTTCCCAGCAGGCGGGCGACCAGGTCCAGCGAGCGCCGCATGTCGGCATGGCTGTCGGATTTCAGACGCACGACGGTGAAGCCCAGCACCTCCAGCCGTTCCATGGCGCGCGACGACGTGGAGGCCAGGATCAGGTCGGGTTTGAGCGCTGCGATGGCCTCGATCTGCGCATCGTCCAGCCCGCCCAGATGCGGCAGCCCGGCAATGTCGGCTGGCCAGTTCGAATAACGGTCCACGCCGACCAGCCGGGAACCGATACCCAGCACCCAGGCGGTCTCGGTGAGCGAGGGCAGCATCGACACGATGCGTTGTGGCGGCGCGGCAAGACGATGTTCGGTGCCCCGGTCGTCGCGCACGACGATGGCCTGGGCCAGGGCGGACTGCGCGGTCAGGCCCATGCCCGCAACAGCCTGCACGGCCAGCACAGCCATCATCCGAAGGGCCAGCAGGAGCGCACGGCGCGGGGTGGGCAACAGGCTCATCGCTCGTCCTTTACTGCAGTGCAAAGCCCGCGCTCATGAACGTCACGCCGTTGCCGTGTGTGGCCACGGTCCGGTGTCCCGCAGGGGACGGGGCTGGTCGCAGCGCGGCCCTGGCGGTGCTCATGGGGACCAGCGCAGCGTGAGCTGAGCGTTGCGGCCTGCGGTCGCGTAGTCGCGTGCCAGTTCGTACTGCTTGTCGCCGATGTTGTCGATGCGCGCTTCCAGCGTCAGCCCTTGCGTGAGCCGCTTGCTGACGAACATGTTCACGAGTCCGTAGCCGCCCAGGGCTTGTGTGTTGGCGGCATTTTCGTAGCGCACGCCGGCGGCCTGTACCTCAGTGCCCAGCGTCCAGCCCACCAGCACGGTCTCGGCGCTGAAGCTCGCCAGTCGCCGGGCGCGGCGCTGAAGCACCTTGTCGTCGTCGATATTGCGCGGGTCGTGCCAGTCCAGCGAGCCGCGCAAAGTCACACCGGCCATCTGGGTGCGGCCAGCCAGCGTCACGCCTTCGAGCCGTGCACGTCCGACATTGACGTAGCAACCGTAGGCGTCGAGACAGGGCCCGGGAGCGCCGAAGGCGATGAGGTTGGTCACCTTGTTGCGCCAGGCCGAGAGGCTGGCCTCGCTGCCCGATGCCGCCCAGCGCAGGCCGAGTTCGACATTGCGGCCTGATTCCGGCACCAGCGATGCGTTGCCGTACTGGCTGAAGCGCTGGTACAGCGTGGGCACCCGGAACGAGGTCGCGGCCGACGCCGTCACGCGCCATTGCGGCATGAAGGCCCAGCCCCAGGCCAGACTGCCGGTGCTCTTGCCGCCGAATTCGCTGTCGTCGTCACGGCGAACATGAAGCTGCAGGCCGTGATCGCCGAAGTCGCCGCGCCAGCCCAGCGCGATGGCGTCCTGATGCCGCTTGCCGCCGATCGCAGCGCCAAAGGCCGTCGCCGGGTTGAACAGCTTGTCCTCGCGCCGCTCCAGCGCTGCCGTCAGCAGGTTTGTGCCGATGCGCTGATCGTGCTGCAGCGTGTAGTCGCGCAGCGTGGTTTCGGTGCGGTAGAAGTCCGGCTGCGATTCGTAGGTGCTGCGGGTCTCGCCCACTTGCAGGCGGGTCGTGGCATCGGTGCTCCAGCGCCCCTGCCAGGCCAGATTGCCGGTGCCCAGCGAGTAGAGGTTCTGATCGTCGGCACCGGGTATGAAGCCGTCAAATCCGGAGCGCAGCTTGCTCGCCAGCAGTGAGGCGTCCAGGCGGTGCGTCGCATTGATCTGCAAGCCCACCCGACCCTGCAGCGAACTGCGTTTCCAGCCGTCCTTGTCGGTGTTGAGCGCGGCAGCCACGTCCGTGCCTGCGTCGAAGCCGTCGCTGCGGCCATGGGCCGCCGACAGCGCGTAGTTCAGCGCGCCGGTCGAGCCGCTCACGCCCGCCTGCGCCTGCACCGTGTTGTACGAACCGATGGTCAGCGACGCAGTGGGGCGTGCCGGCCCCTGGCCGCGCCGGGTGAACAACTGCACCACGCCGGCCACGGCATCGGAGCCGTAGACCGCTGCAGCCGGGCCGCGCAGCACTTCGATGCGTTCGATCTGGTCCAGCGGAATCTGCTCCCAGACCGCAGCGCCGGTGGACTGCGAGTCCACGCGCACGCCGTCGATGTAGACGGCGGTATGGCGCGATTCACTGCCGCGGATGAAGATGCTGGTGGCCGCGCCCGGGCCCCCGTTGCGCGTGAACTCGACGCCGGGCAGACGCGCCAGCAGGTCGGCCACGCCGGTGACGCCGCTGCGTTCGATGTCATTGCGGTCGACGACCGAGATGTCGGCCAGCACGGATGACAGGGCTTGCGGCGTACGGTTGGCCGTGACGACGACGTTGTCGAGCGTGGCAGGGGATGGGGCCTGGGCGAAAGCGGCCGGCAAGGTGAACAGAGGGGCGAACGGAACAAGAGCGGCGACGATGCGAAGCGCGCGCTCAGAGGTCGAAGGTGTCATGGTGAACCGCTGAACCAATCGCGCTTCGCCGCTTCCCCTCGGCCGTGCGCCTTACGGCGAGCCCATTGCGCAGCACGCCACCTCGTTGGCCGGTATCCGGGCTGACGGAGACCGCCCGTGACGCCTTCCCAGGCGGCTTCGCGCGAGGCGAAACCGGTCCAGTGGCTCTGTGTCACGAGCTGACAAGCCAAACACGTGATGGCTTGTCGTCCGCTTACCGTTGCGGGGGCAGCTCAGGTTAGGGGCGGGCTTGCGAGGCCGCTTCCTCCCTGATTCCCGTTGAACTGTCTCGGCTGAACGCCTCGACGAGCACCAACGACCTGGATCATACCTTTGGTGATATTGGTGTCATGGCAGCAGCCACCCTTGCGCATGGTCCGCCTTCGTGATTGCCCTGGTGGTGGCCGGCGGCGGTCATGGCCGACGCGACGTCGTGGGGTGCCCGGTGCGGCGCTTTCGTCAATGCTTGCGGTCGCGCGTTGCTGAAGCGCGGCCGCGAACCCAGTGCCAGGCAAAGACGCCGGTGGCGAGCAGACCGGCTCCGACGTGAGCGAATGCGGCGATCGCGGCGAGGCGGTCGTCGCCGACGTAGTACAGGGCCACGGCAGTTGCCACCAGGCCAACCAACAAGTGGAACAGCGGTGACCTGGCGTTTTCGCCATTCGTGCGCTGGGAGCGCTTCAACACCGCCCGCAGCTATGCAGACCTCGGTCCGGGTCTGACACCCAGCGCGGCTGCCGCCGAACGCGTCTACACCGTGGGTGCGAACTTCCAGGTCTCACAGGGCATCGTCGTGAAGGCCGATCTGCAGAGGTTCCGCTCGAACCGCAATCTGGACCGATTCGACCTCGGTCTCGGGTGGTCGTTCTGAGAAGACTGCCCGAACTGGCGCTGGTCGCGCTGGCGGCAGCGCCAGCCGCTGCCTTTGCGGTGGACTACCTGTCGGCAGAACAGGCGGCGAGGCTGATGTTCCCGGATGCGGACCGCTTCGATGCAGTGGACCTTCAACTCGGCGCCGCGCAGATGCGAAAGCTCGAGGACGCGGGTGTGCGAGCGCGAAGCGCGCGCTGGCGGGTGAACGTGGCGCGCAAGCAAGGCAGCACGCTGGGCTGGATCGTGATGGACGAGGTGATCGGCAAGTTCGAGCTGATCAGCTATGCGGCGGGCATCGGTACCGATGGTGCGGTCCGGCAGATCGCAGTCCTGTCCTATCGCGAGAGTCACGGAAGCGAAGTCCGGCTGCCGGCCTGGCGACGTCAATTTGTCGGCAAGCGCAGCGGGGACGCGATCGAGCTGGGTCGAGACATTGCCAACATCAGCGGCGCCACGCTGAGTTGCCGACATCTCAGCGAGGGCGTCAAGAGAATCATCGAGCTCGTGCAGCTGCTCAGAAGCGACGGCGGCTTGAAATAGCCGCCCCGCCGGCGGCGTGCAAGCAAACGAGGACCGGGTTCGGTGTTCGGACCAAAGTTGCCACGCTCGGGCCTCTTGAACAAGGCGATCATCGAATCACCGGGATGGACCGGTCGTCCTGGCGCGGCGTGATTGGCAGCATCCGCATGCCCCAGAATCGGGCCCCGCGATGAAGCGCCTGCTTGACCTGCCCGTCTACGCGCTCAACGGACTCGCCGTGGCGATGGGCGTCGCCATCATTCAGTTCGTGGTCGACAGCGTGGCGGGCCCGCACGCGGCCGCGCTGGCGCTTGGCGGAGCCGTCTGTGCCAGCCTGGCCGATGTACCGAACACGGTGCCGCGCACCTGGAAGCGGGTGCCCGTTGCGGCATTGCTGAGCATGCTTGCGGCGGCCATCACGCTGTGGTTGATGCCGACGCCGCTCATGATGGGTGTGGGCGTCGCGCTGATCGCCTTCGGCGCGATGATGGCCATGGCCTGGGGCGCCCGTGCAGGCGCCGTGTCCTTCGCCCCTATCCTGGCCGTGATCTTCACAATGGCGGTGCCGCTGGGCAGCGCGCCGTTGGCGACGCTGCTGCTGTGGAACGCGGTCGGTGGGGCCGGTTATGTGGTGTGGTCGCTGCTCAGCGGCGCGCTGCTGCAGCGGCGCTACCGCGCGCTGGCGATGGGGCAATCGCTGACCGCGGCCGCAGCGCTTTTGCGCCTGCGTGCCGACCTGCTGACTTCGCCTGCGGCCGGCGCCGACGACCTGCGTGGCATGCAGGCCTGGATCCAGGGCGAAGTCGTCCTGGCCGACCGCCTGCAGGGCGCGCGCGACTTCATCTTCGTCCAGCCCGACAACCCGCGTGCCCAGCGCGAGATCGGCATCGTGCTGTTGACGGTCGAACTGCGCGACGTGCTGCTGGCGAGCCGGCTCGATCTCGATCTGCTGGGCAACGACCGCGACGGCCAATGGGTCCTGAACCGAATGGCCGCTGTGTTGCAAGGCATTGCCAAGGGCCTGGACGCTGCCGCCGAGGCAGCGCGTGGGGGCGCGGCGCCGGCCGAGATGCCGCCGCTGGAGCTGGACACCGTGTTCGCCCCATCGCCGCTGGCCGCGGACGACGCCCGCGCGCGCCTGCTGCCGTCACTCAAGGACCGCCTGCGCCGGCTCGATGCCGACGTGCGCCGCCTCCACGCCCTGCAGTGCGGTGAGAGCACCTTGTCGCCGCTGAGTCGCAGCGAACTTCAGTACTTCGTGGCGCCCGAAGGCTGGCCGCTGGCCGCGCTGCGCGCGCAGTGGAGCTGGCGCTCGCCGGTGCTGCGCCACGCCGTGCGCGCCGGGCTGGCGCTGGGCACCGCTTATTACATCGCGCTGATGCTGCCCTGGGCGTCCCACCCGCACTGGCTGGTGCTGAGCGTGGCGGTGGTTCTGCGAGGCAGTCTGGAACAGACGCTGGCGCGGCGCAACGCGCGTGTTGCGGGAACGGTGCTGGGCTGCGCTGTGGTGCTGGCCTTGTCTCCGGTGCACAGCAGCGTCGTGCTGTCGCTGGTCTTGCTGGCCGCCGTGGGCATCGCCCATGCCTTCGTGCTGCAACGCTACTGGCTCACGGCCTGCGCCGCCACGGTGATGGCACTGCTGCAGTCGCACATGATGCTGCCGAGCGCCGGCTTCGCGATCCCGGAACGGGTGGCCGATACCGTGCTCGGCGCGGCGCTGGCCTGGGCCTTCAGCTATGTGCTGCCGTGGTGGGAGCGGCGCAGCCTGCCGACCGCCATCACACGCGTGCTGAAAGAGCTGAACGACTACGCCAGCCATGCGCTGCGCTTCGAACCCGGCGACCAGGTCTCGCTGCGACTGTCGCGCCGGCGCGCCTACGACGCGCTGGCCCTGCTGGCCGCGGCACTGCAGCGCAGCAGTGCCGAGCCGCGCGCGGTGCGCCTGCCGCTGAAGGATGTGGCGGCGTTGATCGACCATGGCCAGCGCCTGATGGCGCATCTGTCGATGGTGCGGGTGACGCTGGGCCACCGTCGCGCCGACCTGCAGCAAGGTGCGGCGTCGGCGCTCAGCGAGACCCAGGCCTCGCTGGCGCGCTGCCTGACCTTGAAGGTCGGCGCACCCGCCGCGCCAGCCGATCTCGACGAACTGGCGCAGCTGCCACCGGTGCCCCCGGCCGCAGACATCCTGCCCTGGCTGCTGCGCCGCCTGGCGTTGCTGGTGCATGACGCGCACCGCATCCATGATGCCGCCGCAGCAGCTCTCGCGGCCACGGATCCCGGGGCAACAGCGCGCCGGCGCATGTCAGGCGTTGGATGATGGCGGGCCATCGCACCCGGCTGCGGTGACGGGCTGCGCCTGGCGCTGATCGGTCGTCGAAGGGCTTGTCGGTTTTGCGTCGGTGGCAAATACCGGCCGCGTGCTGCGGTTCTCGGTGGCAGCATCGGCGCTCCACCCGAAACATGCCGCGCCGCCTCAGCCTCCAACCATGAATCCCGCCCCGTCCGCGAGCTTTCGGCGTGTCATCGCCGCCGAGGTGGTGTCGAATTTCGGTTCGATGATGAGCCGCCTGGCCATCCCCTGGCTGGCCGTGCTGGCGCTCGGGGCGACACCGTGGCAGATGGGCCTGCTCGCCGTGGCGGACGTGCTGGCAGGCGCCACCGCGGCGATCGGCATTGGCGTGCTCGTCGACCGTTGGCCGAAGCGTGCGGCGATGGTCGCGGCCGACGTGGCCCGTGCCGCGCTGCTGGTCGGGCTGGCGCTGGCCGCCGCCGGCCAGCAGCTTTCGTTCGGCCTGCTGTGGGCCGCCGCCGCGGCTGGCGGCGTGCTGACGATGGCGTTCGAACTCGCGCGCTCGGCGTGGATGGCGTGTGCTGCCGAGCGCCAAGACCTGAGCGCCCGCAATGCCCAGCTTGCCGCCGGCACAGCCATCAGCGAGGCGGTCGCGTTCGGCATCACCGGGGCGCTGTTCCAGTGGGCGGGCGGCGTCATGGCGCTGCTGCTCGACGCGGCGAGCTACCTGGCTTCGGCGCTGCTGCTGCGCCGAGTGGACGAGGTTCGCAATCCCGCGGCGACTTCGGCATCTTCGCCGTCCGCACCGCCCGACGCCGGTATCTCGCTGCGCGAGGCTTTGGCGTTTGTCGCCGGCGATGCACAACTGCGCACGCTCGCTCTGCTCGAAGGCCTGGTTGCCGCCGGGATGGGCATTGCCGGCACGAGTTACATGATCTACGTGACACGCGACCTCGGCCTGCCGACCGCGATCCTCGGCCTTGTGTTCGCCGTTGGCGGCATCGGCTCGGCACTCGGCGCTGCGCTGGCGCCGCGACTGGGCCGGCGCATCGGTGGCGGTCGCGCTCTCGCCTGGGGACTGGCGCTGGCGACGCTCGGCAACCTCTTCGCACCGTTGGCGGCCGGCGCCGGACTCATTGCCATCGCGCTGTTGGTCGCACAGCAGCTCGTCGGCGATGCGGGTCAGGTGGCCTACGCCGTCCACGACCGCACGCTGCGCCAGACACTCGCGCCGCCGGCTGCGCTGGCCCGCGTCGATGCCGTGCTGCGCGGCCTGGGGCAGGCCGCGGGGGTGGCCGCCGCGCTGGCCGGCGGCTGGTTCGCCACCGCACACGGTGCGCGCAACGGACTGTGGCTCGCGGCCGGCTTCTTCGGCATCGCCACCGGGGTGGCGTGGCTGGCATGGCGGGGCGACGACCAGTCGTCGAGCCGCGCGATCGTCTGATCGGTCACGGTCTCGGAACCCTGCAGCGGCCGATCGAGATCGAGCGTGCGCGACGTGTTGCGAAACGGGTGTTCGCGGCCGTGCCGGCGTTCGATCACGGGCAGGCGTTCTGAACGAACTGACCGTGACGATCGTTCAGCTGCCGCGCGCCGTGGTTCACGATCGACTGCCCTGGGGTCGACTGAGGTTCATCGGGATGTACTGCTGCCGGTGCCGATTCGGGAACCCTTGCTCAGCCCGTGATGATCGGGCGAAGCGCATCGACCTCGCTCACGATGAAATCGAAGAACGCGGCGACACGCGGGGTGTGGCGCAACTCGGGGGTCGTCAGCAAGCGCCAGATGCGCGTGAGTTCGGCGACGGGCTCGATCACCCGCACCAGATCTGGTTCTGCATCGCCGAGCGCGATCGGCAAGGGCGCCACGCCGACCCCCGCCTTGGCCGAATAGACAAGACCCAGCACGCTGTTGCTGCGTGCGACGAGCGTCGATTGCGGCGCGACCTTGCGCAGCCACGCTGCAATGCGGTGCTTGGCCATCGAGTCGTCGAAGCCGACGAGGGCATGCTGGGGCAGATCATCCACCTGCTGCGGGCGTCCGTGGCGCCCGATGTAGGTCTTGCTGGCGTAGACGGCCCACACGGAGTCGCCGATCTTGCGCCCGACAAGCTCGCCATCGTCGGTGTCACCCGACCGCAGGGCCACGTCGGCCTCGCCCTTGGCCAGATCGATGTACTTGTCGCTCATGACGAAGTGCACCTGCAACGCGGGATGTCGCTGGCTGAGTCGCTGCACCGCATCCTCGACGCGCTCGGCATGCGGCAGCAGGGCCAGTCCGAACTCGGTCAACCGGTAGCCGGTCGGCTGCCGCTGCAGCAGAGCTTGTCCGAATCGTTGCTCAAGTTGCTTCAATCGCCGTTGCACGGTGGACTGGTCAAGGTCGAGCGCGCGGCCTGCGGCCAAGGTGCTGCCATGGCGTGCCACCGCCAGCAAGTGCTTCAGGTCGTCCCAGTCAAAGTCTTGAGGGGTATGCGCCATTGCGGCCCCATTCTGCGGCTTTGCGGCTTACGCCGAGGCCCGCCGACCCGTACGCTGAAGGCATGCACACATTGACTTCAGATCGACGGGCGTTCAAGGCATCCGTGCGCAGCCACTGGGACGCAGCGGCGCGCGGCTGGGACGCGCATTCGCCCGAGATCCGGGCATGGTTGCGTACGGCCACCGACGCCATGATCGCGATGGCCGGTGTGGTCGAAGGTGCGCGCGTGCTCGACATTGCGGCGGGTGCAGGGGACCAGACGCTCGATCTCGCCGAGCGGGTCGGTTCTTCGGGTGCGGTCATCGCCACCGATCTTTCGCCGGCCATCGTGGCTTTGGCTCACGCGCGCGCTCAAGGTGCGGGTTTCGCGCAGGTGCAGTGCCGCGTGGCGGACGGTGAGGATCTGCAAGTCGAGCCGGGCAGCTTCGATGCAGCCGTTTGCCGGCTCGGGCTGATGTTTTTTCCCGACCCGTTGCAAGGCCTGCGCGAAATGCACCGCGCTTTGCGGCCCGGTGGTGGTGTGTGCACGGTCGTGTTTTCGGGTCCGCAGCGCAATCCCTGCCTGGCGATCCTGATGGCCACCGCGTTGCGGCACGCCGGGTTGCCAGCACGGGACCCCTTCGCGCCCGGCAGCCTGTTCAGCCTGGCGCGCCCGGGCAGCATCGACGCGCTCTTTCACGACGCCGGGTTTCGCGATGATGCGACGACGGCGGTGGATGCGGTGTTCCACCTGCCGGCGGTCGAGAACTATCTCGACTTCGTGCGCAGTTCGGCGAGCCCGATCCTGCAGATCCTCGACGGTCTGAACGAGGGTGCTGCCAGAGCCGCGTGGGACGACATCGAGGCGCAACTGCATGCCTTCGACACCGCAACAGCTTGGGCGGGTCCGAACGAACTGCTGATCACGGCTGCGCGCCGCCCCTGACGCACACCCTGGCGCCATCGATCGCGCGGGAAGGCCCGGTGCAGCGTTGCCGAGACCGGTGATCGATCAAGGCGTCGGATCGGACCATGCGCCTGAAAGAGGTAAATTACGCGCATCTTAAAAATCCGTACCTGATGGCGCGCGGCTGTTCGAGGTTTGACCTGCAGGCCGCGGTTCAGCGTGCAGGCCCGAACGCATGGACTACCTGATCGTCAAGACCCTGCACCAGTCTGCCGTCACCTTGTCGGTGGCGGGCTTCTTTGCGCGCGGATGGGGATCGCTGGCGGGTGCGGCGTGGACACGCGGCCGCATCGCCAGGACGGTGCCGCATGTCGTCGACACCGTGCTGCTGGGGTCGGCGCTGCTGATGGCCTGGATGCTCGGGCTCAATCCGCTGACCACACCCTGGTTGCTGGCCAAGATCATCGGCCTGCTGCTGTACATCGGGCTGGGCATGTTGGCCCTGCGGCCGGGGCGAGCCACATCGCTGCGCGCGCTGGCCTGGGTGGCTGCGCTGCTGGTCTTTGGCTGGATCGTTTCAGTGGCGATCAGCAAGAGCCCGCTGGGTGTGTTCAGCCTGGTGCTGTAACCCCTGGCTGCGTTTCGGTCAGCCGTCCTTGCCGTCGAGCCGGGTGGACATCAGCCAGGGCGTGTAGATGACCAGGTAGATCACAAACGCGACACTCCAGGCGAGGGCGGCTGCGATCAACCAGCCGACCAGCCATTGCGGTGCCAGCAGCGGCATCACGACGCGCATCAGCGCGGCCCCCAGCACCAGGGCGTAGGCCGCAACCTCGGCCCCTGACGCCTGCAGCGGCCGGCCGGTGTGGCCACGGGCAGTGCGTGTGACCATGCCGATGATCAGCCCACCGGTGGCGCCGACGCCCAAGGCGTGGATGCCCGCCGACGCGCTGACCCAGCCCCACTGGGCCAGCGCCAGCAGGATCAGGCCGACGGCGATCCAGGCATAGGCCGCATGCAGGATCCACAGGATCGGGCGACCGCGTGTCACCCAGGGCCGCCAGGCCCACTGCCGTTGCAGCTGGGCGGCACCGGCCGCGGCCAGCGCGCCGCCAGCCAGCCAGGCCGGCGCCGCCAGCACCCAGGCCAGCAGGCCCGCGGCCGTCAGCGCCAGTGTGATCTGCGACTGGCGCGGCGACGGCACCAGGTTCAGCCCCGGGGTTGCGCTGTTGGTGAAGGCCGGGATCACACGGCCCGCCATCACGCTTTCAATCATCACGATCAGCGCCAGCGCGCCATACAGCGGGCGCAGCGGCGACAGTGTGATCGTGCCCAGCATCGCCAGGTGGAACAGCAGATTGACCAGCGCCAGCCCGAGCAGCAGGCCGGCCAGTGGCAGGTTGCGCCGATTGCCGGCGCGCCACAGCACGTCGATCAGCACGCCCGCCACGAGCGGCAGCAGCAGCAGGTCGAGCAGCGCGTACCAGCCATAGGGGGCCACCAGCGCCGCCAGCCGCGCCGCCAGCCACAGCCCTGCCAGCAGGCCGAGTACCGGCCCGCGCGGCGTGGCCAGCCCGGTCCAGGCCTTGCCCGCCGTCAGCAGAAAACCGACGATGACCGCCACCGCAAAGCCGAACAGCATCTCGTGCGCATGCCACAGCAAGGGCGACACCTTCGATTCCAGGCTTGCCTGCCCCAGGTACAGCACCAGCCAGAACGGCACCGCCAGTGCGGCAAACACCGTCGCCCCCAGGTAGAACGGGCGAAAGCCCAGCCGCAGCAGCGGCCAGCCACGCGGCGCTTGTGCGATCGGGGAGGGCGCCGATGGCGCGATGGGCAGCACGGAGGGTTTCATGGGAACGAGGCAGCGCCGACGCGATCACGCCCGATGACGGGCGCGCGCACGGTCTTAAGATGCAAACGTTGTGCATCTTAAGGGCAAATGGTCGACCCGGTCAAAGCACCTCAGGGCGCGGCCCGAGCCGATCGCCTGATCAGCCCAACTGGAACAGCGCCTTCAACTCGTCCGGTGGCAACTGCCCGATCCAGGTTTCACCCGTGCCCACCGTCAATTCGGCCAGCTCGCGTTTGCTGCGGATCATCTCGTTGATTCGTTCCTCGAAGGTGCCCCGAGTGATGAAGCGGTGCACCTGCATCGCACGTTGCTGGCCGATGCGATGGGCGCGGTCGGTGGCCTGCGCCTCGACCGCCGGGTTCCACCACAGGTCGTAGTGGATGACGTGGTTGGCCGCCGTCAGGTTCAGCCCGGTGCCGCCGGCCTTCAACGACAGCACGAAGATGCGCTGGCCGGGGTCGGTCTGAAAACGTTCGACCATGTCGTCGCGCCGGGCGCGCGGCACGCCGCCGTGCAGGAACATCGGCTCGTGGCCGGCGCCGCCTGAAGCGCCAGCCTGGGCCTGGCGTGCGTGCAGCATCTGCACCAGCAGTTCACCCATCTCGCGAAACTGGGTGAAGATCAGCGCCTTGCCCTGGGTGGCGGCGATCTCGTCCAGCAGGTCCAGCAGCCGCTGCGCCTTGCCCGATGCGGCCGCGTCGGCAGCCCCTTGCTTGAGGTACTGCGCCGGATGGTTGCAGATCTGCTTGAGCGCCAGGATCATCTGCAGCACCAGCCCCTGGCGCTGGAAGCTGCGCGACTCGCCGTTGATGCTCTTGAGCGCTTCGCGCAGCACGGTTTCGTACAGCGCGGCCTGCTCGCGCGACAGCGTGCAGTGCTGGTCCTGCTCCAGCTTGTCGGGCAGATCGTCGATGATGGACTTGTCGCTCTTCAGCCGGCGCAGCATGAAGGGCGCCATCACGCGGCGCAGCCGCGCTGCAGCAGCTGCGTCGCGGTGGGTCTGGATGGGGGTGGCGAATTCGCGCGTGAAGTGGCTCAGGCCGCCCAGGTGGCCAGGCTGCGCAAAGTCCATGATCGACCAGTACTCGCTGAGCCGGTTCTCCACCGGCGTGCCGCTCATGGCCAGCTTGGTGCTGGCCGAAATCGACTTCAGGGCGCGCGTCTGCGCAGCCGTCGGATTCTTGATGTTCTGCGCCTCGTCGACGACCAGCACGCGCCAGGCCATGGCCTTGAGCCGGGCGGCTTCGCTGCGTGCCACGCCATAGGTGGTGAGCAGCAGGTCGGGCCGCGTCGGGCCCAGTTCGCGCTTGCTGCCGTGGAACACCTCGACGCTCAGTCCCGGCGTGAAGCGGGCGGCCTCCTTCTGCCAATTGCCCAGCAGGCTGGTCGGCACGATCACCAGCGCGCGGGCGTCGTCCAGCGCGCCATCTTCCTTCAGGCGCAGCAGCAGGGCCAGCACCTGCAGCGTCTTGCCCAGGCCCATGTCATCGGCAATCACGCTGCCCAGGCCCAGCCGCGTGTTGCGCCACAGCCAGGCGTAACCGCGCTTCTGGTAGGGGCGCAGCGTGGCCTGCAAGCCCTTGGGCAGCGGCACTTCGTCTTCCTGCTGCAGGCGGGCGACGAGTCGGGCCGCTGCCTTGTTCAGTGCGACGGGTGCGCCATCGTGCTCGCCGGCCAAGGCGGTGCGCAGCAGATCAGCGCCGCTCAACGTGGGCGGCCGGGCCAGGTGGGCGCGCAAGGACGCCATCTGCGCCGCGTCCAGCATCACGTACTGACCGCGAAAAGCGACGATGCCGTCGGCCTTGCCGAGCAGACGTTCGAACTCGGTGGCGCTCAGCCATTGGTCGCCGATGGACACCTTCCAGTCGAAGGACAGCAGCGTGTCGGTGTTCAGCACGCTGGGCACGCTGCTGCCGGCGGCCTTGATCTGCATCGACAGGCGGGGGCGCCACAGTCGCTGCAGTGCCCGCGGCAGCATCGTGCGCACGCCCATCAGGCGCAAGGCCGGCAGGGTCTCGAACAGCAGCGCCGGCAGTGCTTCGGCACACAGGGCCAGCGGGCGCCGGGCACCTTGACGCACGTAGTCGTTCAGCGGCGGATGGAACTCAGCCAGCAGGGCCACGGACTTCAGCACGTCCAGGCGGTGCGGCGCCCAGCTGGCCTTGGACAACACCGTGGCCAAGGGCGTCGGCGGGTCGAGCCGACTGCGTTCGTCGACCACGGCCAGCGACAGCGAGAAGCCCTCTTCACCATCGGCTTCGTCGATGCGCAGCACCGGGCGGTATGCCTGCGCGCCCAGGTGCAGGCGCGACAGCCAGGTCTGGATGCTGCCGCCGATGGCCCCTTCGCCGGGGCCGTCCAGGCGCGCCTGGCCGAGACCGAAGAAAAGCGCCATCACCTTGGTGTCTTCGCGGCTGCGCGTGGCCTTGTCGGCGATGGTCGAAGTTGCGGCCCAGCGCCGCAGCAGGGTGTCGATGAAGCCCGACAGCAGTACCCGTGCCTGGGTGGGCGCGGACAACGGCTCGAGCTTGCGGCCCCTTTGTTGCAGCACCAGATCAGGCGGCAGGGTGTCCGCCAGCCGCTGCACCATGGCGCGCACCGTGGTGTCGAGCTCGGCCGCGCCCCAGCGCAGCCCCAGTGTCCTGGCATCCGGTGCAAAAAGCTGCGGCAGTACGGCACCCTGCGCCAGCAGATGCAGGGCCATCAGGCGCACGGTGTTCAGGTGCCCGATTGACGGCGGCAGATCGCTCAGTCGCTCGGGCGCCAGCCCGGCCAGTGCATCCAGCCATGCCGCCAGCGTGTCGAGCCTGCCCCCGGCCGGGGTGACGCTACGGGGCTGCAGGACACCCTGTGCGTCGATCACGAGCGTCACCAAGCCGTCGGGCAGAGGCGCCGCGTCGCCGGGCGGCGCGGCGGTGTCGAGCGCGTGCCGCGCCTGGCGCGCGATGCGTGCGAGCGCCTTGTCGGCCAGATCACGGAAGTCACCACCGCGCCAGAACGTGGGGCGTGCAGGCAGCAGGCGCCAGAGTGCCTCTCGCAGATCGGGCAGGGTCGTGAAGTCGAGCGTGCCTGCTGCGCCGGGTGCATCAGCGCATGCATCAGTGGTTGCATCAGCGCTTGCGTCAGCGCCTGCAACAAAGTTCGGCGCTGCCTCGTCGCCATACAGCTGCAGCACGCCGGCGGGCAGGGCCGGGCTCACGTCGGCAGGCATTGCCAGGCCATGCGGGGCGAGCAGGGCGCCGAGGTCGATCCTGCGCAGGCGGAACACCAGGAACGGGTCGCCGTCGATCTCCTGGCTGAGCAGGTAGATCACCGCCGCCAGGTGTTTGCACGGCACCGCCCAGTCGGGGCAGGAGCAGTGCATCTGCAGATCGCTCCAGCGCCGCGGGAAGATCGGGATGCCCAAGGCGGTCGAGGCTTCGAGCACCGCCGGGTCGAGTTCGCGATGCAGAAGGCGGGCAATCAGCCCGGGGTCCTTGGCCAGGCGCTGGGCCAGACGGGCGGCGTCGGCGTCCGGAACGGGCGGAACCTCGATGCGAACCTCATACGGCCGCGGACGCGAGCCCTGCACCCGAGCCTGGATGCTGTTGTCGGTGACGACGAGATCACGTACCGCACCGCGGTTGGCATAGCTGCGCCCGCGTGGCAGCCGGTTGTCATGGTCGATGTCGGTCAGCGACTGCAGCCATTGCGCGCCCCACCAGGTGCGGCCGTAGGACGTGCGGCTCAAGGCTGGCTCACGGTTGGCAGCATTCGAACTGCCGTTGCGCATCGGGGTGAGTGTTGACGTCGCACGGCTCCGGCCGATGCACCCGCATCGAGCCGTTTCCACTCGATGCGCCGACTGCGCCAAGGGTCGGTGATGGTTTGCGTGAAGTTGGATCGGAGCAGCTTGGCGCGCTGTTCGCACCAGTCAGCGCTTTCGTGGCGGATCACGATGCCTTCCAGTGGGCCATCACGAAACCGGCTGCCCTGAGTGGCCAGCAGCGTCTTCAGAGGCGCCAGCGAGAACCGGCCGCGTGCCAATTGCGGCGTGGTGGCCAGGCCCTGGCGCCTGGCCAGCGAATCACGACGCGTGCTGCTCCAGAAGCGGCAGGTGCCGGAGTCGAACGCATCGAAGAGCAGGAACCAGTCCGGCAGCCGCGTGTAGGCCAGTGAATGGCGCGCCGCACACCATTCACCGAACAGCATCAAGCCGTCGTCGGCATGTTCCAGCAGGGCCTCGGCCACGGCATCGCCATGCAGGGCCAGCCAGGCCAGGTGTGGGGTGTGGGGGAAACGATGGAAGTCGGTCACGGCATGGGCTTTGGCGGAACGGCCGGCATCGGCTTGTCGGAGAATTTTCGGGCATAGAAGCGACAAGTGTCCTGTTCACATAGAGACTCGATGTGCACGCCGTGCGCCTGCAGTGCTGACCACCAGTCCAGCCACTTGGAATCGGCCGCCTGCCACACCGGCGGCTTGTGCAGATGCGCATTGGCCACGGCGGCGAACTTGCGATGCGGGGCATCGAACGCTGGCTGCAGTGCGGCGTCGGGAAATTCGACAAAGCACTCGCCGGGCACGTCGGTGATCGTCACCTGCTGCACGCGCCGGGTTGTTGGCTTCGCGCAGCAGCCACTTCTCATGATCTGTACCTCGGGCTGCTCGGCCTTGCCCGCCATCAGTTCGACGTCCAGCCGCATGCCGTTGCCCTGGTAACGGGCCGCGGGCACCAGCGGGTCGCGCACCTCCAGCGCCTTGGGCAGTCGCCAGCCGAGTTCGAAGGCCAGCGGTTTCGTCAGGTCATGCCCATGCAGGCAGCCGGCGAAGGTGCCCAGGTCGATCAGCGAGCCGGGGTCGCCCAGGTGCAAGGCGCGCTTGCGGTCGGTCGAGCGCGCGGTCTGCTGCAGCGCCAGCAGCAGATGCCCCAGGCTGCTCTTGCCGGTGCTGTTGGCGCCGAAGATCACCGTCAGCGGTGCCAGCCGGACGGGGCCGGTGTCGCGCCAGGCCTTGAAGTTCTGGATGCGCAGATGGGTCAACGTGGCGCGAATTGTCAAACTTGCAGTGAGGCGGGGCGTTCCGTCATGTGGTCTCCGAGTCCGTGGGGTGCCATACGGTGAAGGATCTGCCGGACAGGGAACCGACGCCAAGCGCAAGACCTGTCCGCGCCGCAATCAGCACTGGTCCAGTCCGCTTGAAAGCCCTCAAGTTCCGGCACGTGCCTACAAATGCCCACAGGCGCCGGCAATCCTTTCGTGCCTGCTTTTCAGGTACACGACCGGGGAGCACGCAGTCGCAGCAACCGCCGCAACTGCTACTCAATGTTCTGCACCTGCTCGCGCATCTGCTCGACCAGCACTTTCATCTCGACCGAGATGGTGGTCAGTTCCAGTGCGGCCGATTTCGACCCCAGCGTATTGGCCTCGCGCTGCAGTTCCTGGATCAGAAAATCCAGCCGCTTGCCGAGTTCACCGCCGGCGTGCAGCAGGCGTTCGATCTCGTCCAGGTGCGAGGCCAGGCGCGTCAGTTCTTCGGCCACGTCGATGCGGATCGCATAGGCCGCGGCCTCGCTCAAGGCCCGCTCTTGCAGTGCCTGGGTGGGCAGGACCTGCGAAGCCTGTGCGCTGCCGACAGCCTCGTTCCAGCGCTCGAGGAATCGCTGCTGCTGGCGCTGCACGACTTGTGGCACCAGCGGGCCCGCACGGCCGGCCAGCGCACGCAACTGCTGCACGCGGTCGATCAGCATCGCCGCCAGGCGCTCGCCTTCGCGCGCCCGCGCCTCGCGCAGCGCGACCACGCAGCGGCGCACGGCCTCCAGCGCGACCGGGTCCAGGTTGTCGGGGCTGCCCCCACCGCGGCACCATTGCAGCACCTCGTTGACCGACAGGCAACGCGCCTGCGGCAACCAGCCCTGGACCTGCGATTCCAGCCGCGACAAGCGGCTCAACTGCTCGGCCTGAGGCGTTGGCCAGGCCTGGGCTTCGCCCTGCTGGGTGCTGATGCGCAGCTCGACCTTGCCGCGCCGGATGGCCGCGCCGATCAGCTCGCGCAGGGCCGGCTCCAGGCTTCGCAGTTCGTCGGGCAGACGAAAGCCCAGATCGAGAAATCGCCCATTCACCGAACGCAACTCGGCGGTCACCGAAGCGGGCGCCGAGCCTGTGCCGGGTGGGGCCTCGCAGGCCACGCTGGCGAATCCGGTCATGCTATAAACTGCCATTGAAGATCTGTCAAAAAATACAGTCCATAGATTATGTCAAAGCCCAAACCAGCCCCGTTGCCGTCGGGCACCGTGGTGGGGGGTTACCAGATCGTCAAGAAGCTCGCCGCCGGGGGGTTCGGCGTGGTCTACCTGGCCGAGGGCGAGAACCAGCAACTGGTGGCCGTCAAAGAGTATCTGCCCTCGTCGCTGGCCGAACGCTCGCCGGGCGAACTGACGCCGCGCGTCAAGCCCGACAAGCAGCCGCTGTACCGGCTGGGGTTGAAAAGCTTCTTCGAAGAGGGCCGTTCGCTGGCCCAGATCAGTCACCCGAGCGTGGTCTCGGTGCTGAATTTCTTCCGCGAGAACGAAACGGTTTACATGGTGATGAATTACTTGCAGGGCGATACCCTGCAGGATTTCATCGTCACCGCGCGTGAACTGAAACGGGACAAGGTCTTTCGCGAAAGCACCATTCGCAGCCTGTTCGACGAGATCCTGCGCGGCTTGCGCATCGTGCATCAGCACAAGATGCTGCACTTGGACATCAAGCCGGCCAACGTCTTCATCACCAACGACAACAAGGCCGTGATGCTGGACTTCGGCGCCGCGCGCGAGGTGCTGTCCAAAGAAGGCAACTTCATTCGGCCGATGTACACGCCGGGCTTTGCCGCGCCAGAGATGTACCGCCGTGACGGCTCACTGGGGCCGTGGACCGACATCTACGCGATCGGTGCCTGCATCTACGCCTGCATGCAGGGCTACCCGCCCAACGACGCGCCGCAGCGGCTGGAAAAGGACCGCCTGGCGCTCAGCCTTTCGCGGCTGCGCAACATCTATTCCGACAACCTGATCGAAGTCACCGAATGGTGCATGTCGCTCGACCCGCTGTCGCGCCCGCAGAGCGTGTTCGCACTGCAGAAAGAGCTCAGCCGCGAGACCGAACGCCGCTACACCAAGCTGAGCTTCAGCGAGCGGCTCAAGCTGCAGCTCGAGACCATCAAGACCGGGGCAAAGACTTGAAGCACCGGGCTCATTGCGGGCGGGGTGGCCGGCCATGAGGTTCGCGGTCTACCAGGTCAGCCGGCGTGGCGGCCGCGAGAAGAACGAAGACCGCATGGGCTACTGCTACACGCGCGACGCCGGCCTGTTCGCGCTGGCCGACGGCATGGGCGGGCACCCCGAGGGCGACATGGCCGCGCAGGTGGCGCTGCAGTCGCTGGCGGCCATCTTCCAGCGCGAAGCCAAGCCTTCGCTGGCCGACCCGATCCGCTTCCTGAACGAGGCCGTGATGGCTGGCCACCATCAGCTGCTGCACTACGCCACGTCACGTGGGCTGGTCGACACACCACGCACCACCGTGGTTGCCTGCGTGCTGCAGGGCGCGGCCGCCTACTGGGCGCATTGTGGTGATTCGCGCCTGTACCTGGTGCGCGGCGACAAGCTCATCGCACGCACGCGCGACCACTCCTACACCGAGCTGCAAGAGACCATGGCGAAGGTGGCCCAGGTGGTGCCGGCGGGAGAGAAGCTCAACCGCAACGTGCTGTTCACCTGCCTGGGCAGCCCGGGCAAACCGATGGTCGACACGGCGGGCCCCTTGCTGATGCACCCGGGTGACCGCGTGCTGCTGTGTTCAGACGGCATGTGGAGTGCGCTGCCCGACGCGGTGATCACGTCGGTGATCGCGAGCCGGTCGATCTCGGACGCCGTGCCTGAGCTGGTCGAACAGGCGCTGCGCCAGGCCGGCCCCAAGAGCGACAACGTCACTGCGCTGGCCGTCGAATGGGAGTCCGCCGAAGACAGCACCGCCAGCGGCGGCGTGTCCACCAAGTCGCTGGGCGATGAGGTCTTCGCGTCGACCATTCAGGCCAGCATGCTGGGTGACACCGAGGTCGACGAACTCGACGAAGCCGAGATCGAGCGCTCGATCCGCGAGATCAACGAGGCCATCCAGCGCTCGTCACACAAGCGCCGCTGAGCGCGGCGGCGCAAGGCTCGTGGCCCCGGATAGCGGGTAGGGTGCCGCGCAGCGCAGTCTTCATTCCTCCGCCATCCTCAAGGACTTCACCATGACCCATCCCCGAAGCGGCGGCCGTGCCCCCGATGCATTGCGCGCTGTTTCCCTGCAACGCCACCACACCCGCCATGCCGAAGGGTCGGTGCTGGTCAGCTTCGGCCATACGCAGGTGCTGTGCACCGCGTCGGTCGACGAGAAGGTGCCGCCGCACAAGCGGGGCAGCGGTGAAGGCTGGGTGACCGCCGAATACGGCATGCTGCCGCGCAGCACCCACACGCGCAGCGACCGCGAGGCCGCGCGTGGCAAACAAAGCGGCCGCACGCAGGAGATCCAGCGCTTGATCGGGCGCTCGCTGCGCACGGTGTTCGACCTCTCGGCGCTGGGCGAGCGCTCGATCCTGATCGACTGTGACGTGCTGCAGGCCGACGGCGGCACACGCACCGCGGCGATCACGGGCGCCTTCGTGGCCGCGCACGATGCGGTCAGCTGGCTGCTGGCGCAGGGCCGCATCGGCGCGTCTCCGATCCGCGACTTTGTGGCTGCCGTTTCGGTGGGCATGGTGCAGGGCGCGGCGATGCTGGATCTGGAATATGTCGAGGACGCTTCGTGCGACACCGACATGAACGTGGTGATGACGGCGGCCGGCGGCTTCGTCGAGGTGCAGGGCACGGCCGAAGGAGCGCCCTTCACGCGCGCGCAGATGGACCAGATGCTGGCACTGGCCACCCAGGGCATCGGCGAGCTGGTGGCCGAGCAGCGTCGGGTGCTGGCCCAGGGGTGACAGCCATGCGCGTGGTGCTGGCGTCCAACAACACGAAGAAGCTGGCCGAACTGCAGGCGCTGTTCGCCGGGCTGCCGATCGAGCTGGTGAACCAGGGCCAGCTGGGCATCGGCGAGGCCGAAGAGCCGCACTTCACGTTCATCGAGAACGGCCTGGCCAAGGCCCGTCATGCGGCGGCTGCCAGCGGTCTGCCGGCGCTGGCCGACGATTCGGGGCTGTGCGTGGCTGCCCTGGGCGGCGCGCCGGGCGTGGCCTCGGCCCACCATGCGCCGCCGCCGCCGGGCCTGGCCGCGATGACCGATCGGGAGATGCGGCGCCGCGCCCAGGACGCGGCCAACAATGCCTTGCTGCAGCAGCAGCTGGCACCGCACACCGACCGGCGCGCCGCGTTTGTCTGCACGCTGGTGGCGGTGCGCCATGCAAGCGACCCCGAGCCGCTGGTGGCCTGCGGGCGCTGGGCCGGCGAAATCCTGCACCAGCCGCGAGGTGAGGGCGGCTTCGGCTACGACCCGCTGATGTACATCGCGGCGCTGGGCGCCAGCGTGGCCGAACTGGATGCGGCGCTGAAGAACTGCCACAGCCACCGTGCCCTGGCCGCTGCTGCCATGCGGCAGCAGTTGCTGCAATCCTGGTGCCGTGACTGAAGGCGCCAGCGCGCCGCTGCGCCTGATCCGACCGGGGCAGACACGGCTGACCACCTTGCCGCCGCTGTCGCTGTACGTGCACCTGCCCTGGTGCCTGCGCAAGTGCCCGTACTGCGACTTCAACTCGCACGAGCGCAAGGCCGATCAGGCCTTGCCCGAGTCCGACTACCTCCAAGCGCTGCGCAGCGACCTGGAATCGGCGCTGCCGCTGATCTGGGGCCGACGCGTGAGCAGCATCTTCATCGGCGGTGGCACGCCCAGCCTGTTCTCGCCGGCCGGCATCGACCGCCTGCTGGCCGACCTGCGTGCCTTGCTGCCGCTGGAGCCGGGCTGCGAGATCACGCTCGAGGCCAACCCCGGGACTTTCGAGCGTGAACGGTTCAAGGCCTATCGCGCGGCGGGCGTGACGCGGCTGTCGATCGGCGTGCAGAGCTTTTCCGATCGCCATCTGCAGGCACTGGGCCGCGTGCACGATGCGCAGCAGGCCATGGCTGCGGTGCACGAGGCGGCCGAGGCCTTCGACACGTTCAACATCGACTTGATGTACGCCTTGCCCGGCCAGGACCTGGCCGGGCTGCAGGCCGACCTGGACCAGGCGCTGGCGTTGGCGCCGCCGCACCTGTCGATCTACCACCTGACGATCGAGGCCAACACGGCGTTTGCCCGCCAGCCGCCGGCGCAACTGCCCGACGACGACCTGGCCAGCGACATGCTCGACCTGATCGCTGCCCGCACGCAGGCCGCAGGGCTGCAGCGTTATGAGGTGTCCGCCTTTGCGCGCCCGGGCCACCGCTGCCGGCACAACCTGAACTATTGGCAGTTCGGCGACTATCTGGGCATCGGCGCCGGTGCGCACGGCAAGCTGTCGTTTCCCGATCGCATCGTGCGCCAGGTGCGCTGGCGCGAACCGGCAACCTACATGCGCCATGCGATGCAAGGGCAGGCGGTGTCGAACGAGCACAGCGTCAGCGCGGCTGAGCTGCCTTTCGAGTTCATGCTGGGGGCGCTGCGGCTGGCCGACGGTTTTGACGCCGCGCTGCTGCCCGAGCGCACCGGTCTGGGCCTGCAGGCGCTGGAACCCGGCCTGGCGCAGGCGCTGTCGAGCGGCTGGTTGCAGCAGCAGGGCGGGCGCTTGCAGCCGACCGCGCGCGGCTTTGATTTCCTCAGCGACGTGCAGCAGCTGTTCCTGGCCGACCCGCGCTGAAGGGGGCGGCGCAGTGGCCCGGTGCGCGCGGCCGCCTACACGCGCGTGGTGGTCTGCCCGGCCGTGCTGCGCAGGCGTTCGATCAGCCGTGGCCCGATCTGCGTGACCGGCAGCACCTCGTGCGCCGCGCCCAGTGCGATGGCCTCGCGCGGCATGCCGAAGACCACGCAGCTGGCCTCGTCCTGCACCAGGTTGTAGCTGCCGGCGTCGCGCAGCGTCTTCATCGCCTGCGCGCCGTCGGCGCCCATGCCGGTCAGCATCACGCCCAGCGCGTTGGGGCCGACCACGCGCGCCGCCGACTGGAACAGCACGTCGACCGACGGCTTGTGCCGGTTGACGGGCTCACCGTCGCGAACACGGGCGATGTAGTTGGCGCCCGAGCGTTCGACCGACAGGTGCAGCCCGCCGGGCGCGATGTAGGCATGGCCGGGCAGCACGCGCTCGCCGTCGCTGGCTTCGGCAACGCGGATGCGGCACAGCGAGTCCAGCCGCGCCGCGTAGCTGCGCGTGAAGCCGGGCGGCATGTGCTGCGTGATCATGACCGCGGGGGCGTCGGCGGGCAGCCGCACCAGCACCTCACGGGTGGCCTCGGTGCCGCCGGTGGAGGCCCCGATGAAGATGATCTTCTCGGTCGTCAAGCGGCCCATCGGCGGCGGCGCCGCCTGGGGCGACGACGCGCCGACCAGGGCCGATGCGGCGGGCGCCGCCAGCCGGCGCACCGTGGCCTTGGACGCGGTGCGGATCTTGTCGGTGATGTCGTCACCCAGCTGTCGCAAGCCGTCGGCGATGCCGATCTTGGGCTTGGATACGAAGTCCACCGCGCCCAGTTCCAGCGCCCGCAGCGTGACCTCGGCACCACGTTCGGTCAGGGTCGAGACCATCACCACCGGCATCGGCCGCAGCCGCATCAATCGGCTGAGAAAGTCGATGCCATCCATGCGCGGCATCTCGATGTCGAGCGTGATGACGTCAGGGTCGAGATTGCGGATCATCTCGCGTGCCACCAGCGGGTCGGCAGCAGCGCCGACGCAGTGCATGTCCGGCTGCCGGTTGATGATCTCGGCCAGCAGGCCGCGCACCAGCGCCGAATCGTCGACCACCACCACTTTGGTCTTCACCATGTGTGCCCCGTCGTCTTGTTGAATTGCGGGTTGAACATGCGGTCCGGTGCGGTCAGAACAGGTCGACCGACCCAGCGCCATTGTCGTTCGGCCGGGCGGCTGCCCGTGAGGCGGCGCGCTCCTGCGCGGCCAGCATTTCGGTGTTGGTCGAGGCCAGCCGTTTGACCAGCGCCCGGCCGCTGGACGGCAGGAAGCAGACCTTGCGCGGGTAGATGCCCAGCACATCCTTGGACACCACGGCGATGCGTTCGGTCTGCAGATACTCGAGCACGAAACGGGTGTTGCGCTCGCCGACGTTGAGGCTGTTCATGCCGCTGATCACCGCGCCACCGCCGAACACCTTGGCCTCCATTGACGAGCGCGTGGCGCCCCGCTTGATCAACTCGTTGATCAGCAACTCCATCGCATACGAGCCGTAGCGTCCGTCGTCGGACGCGTTGCCGCCCTCGGGCAGCATGAAGTGGTTCATGCCGCCGATGCAGGTTTCGCGGTCCCACAGGCAGGCCGCGATGCACGAACCCAGCGTGGTCACGATCAGGATGTCTTCGTCGTGTACGAAATGTTCGCCGGGCAGCACCTTCACCGCTTCGTTGTTGAAGTGGGCGTCGAAGAAGAAGAACGAGGCTTGGCCGGGTCGGCGCGGCAGCGCCTTCAGCCGCTCCAGGCGTGCGGTCGATCCGAACGCCGGCCGGGCTTTGTCGAGGGTGGTCTTGACGCTCATGTCACAGCCGCTCGTAGATCGTCTTGCCGCGCAGCCGGAAGATGTCGGGCACGTCGGTGAAGTTCTCGGAATGTCCGACGTACAGCAGCCCGCCCGGGCGCAAGACCCGATGAATCTGCTGCAGCACCCTGCGCTGCGTGGGTGCGTCGAAATAGATCATCACGTTGCGGCAGAAGACGATGTCGAAGGCTTCGCCCAGGCCCGACCAGTCGGGGCTCATGAGGTTGAAGTGGCGGAACTCGACCATGCGCGCCAGTTCGGGCTTGACGCGCATCTGTCCGGTGTTGTTGCCCGTGCCGCGCAGGAAGTGGCGGCGCAGCCGCTCGGGCGTGAGGCCGCGCGCATCGGCGGCATAGACGCCGCGGCGGGCGGTCTCCAGCACCTGGGTGTCGATGTCGCTGCACAGCAGCTTGACCTGCGCCGCCAGGCCCAGCGTCTCCAGCACCGTCATCGCGAGCGAAAAGGGTTCTTCGCCCGTACTGGCAGCGTTGCACCAGATGCGGATCGGCCGCGCCGCGCGTGCGCGCAGGTCTTCGACCAGGGCGTGGAAGTGATGCTCCTCGCGGAAGAACGAGGTCAGGTTCGTGGTCAGGCAGTTGATGAACTCCTGCCATTCGCTGTCGGGGGCGCCGTGTTCCAGCCACTGCAGGTAGGTCGTGAAATCGGCGTGGTGGGTGTCCCGCAGTCGCCGCGCCAGGCGGCTGTACACCATCGCCTGCTTGCCCGCGTGCAGGCTGATGCCGGCGCGCGCGTAGATCAGCTGCCGGATGCGGTCGAAATCGGTGTGCGCCAGCCGGAACTCGGGTTCGGTCAGGTCCGGTGGCAAGGGGACAGGGTGGCTCATGATCCGCGCAAGGCAGCCGGCCCGGGATCGGCCTCGGGCTGGCGTGGCCGCAGTGTGCCGGCGCAGCGATGGCACCAAGCGCGCGAAAAGGCGGTTCGCCGGGGGCCATTTCGGGGGTGGCTGGACGCAGCCCGCTGCTAGACTGGCCCGCCTGATCGTGATCGTGGTCGTGATCGAGCGCGCCCGGGCCTCTCGCCGACAACACAACCCGCCCGCCGTGGCCCACATCACAGCTCAAGCCAGCCCATCCGTTGACGTCTTGCACCTGGAGCAGGCACTGCAGCTGCTCGCGCAGTCCGGGCGCGAGCCGCCGCCCGGTGAGCCCGGAAGCCAAGAGTGGCTGCAGGGCCTGGTCGACGCGCTGGTCGACCTGTCCAGCCGCGACGTGCTGACCGGCCTGGCCAATCGACGCAGCTTCGACCTGGCGCTGGCGCGCGAAGTCGATCGCGTGGCGCGCAGCGGCGAGGCCGCGCTGCTGCTGATGCTCGACATTGACCACTTCAAGCGCGTCAACGACACCTGGGGCCATGTGGCGGGCGACCAGGTGCTGCGCGCCGTGGCCGTGGCGCTGCAGGACTGCGTGCGGCCGATGGACCTGGTGGCGCGCATCGGTGGCGAAGAGTTCGCCATCATCCTGCCCAACTGCCCGGCGCTGTTCGGCGCCACCGTGGCCGAGCGTGTGCGCCGGCGTGTCGAGCACGTGCCGGTCACGCTGAACGGCAGCGGGCAGCAAATCCAGGTGACCATCAGCATCGGTGGCGCCTTTGCACCGCAATGGGTTCGTTCGACACCGGCGTTGTGGGTCGAACGTGCCGACCAGCAGCTCTACCGCGCCAAGGCCCAGGGCCGCAACCTGGTGCAACTGGAAGCCAGTGCGGTGTCGCTGGTCAGCAACGAGGAACGGCAGGCGCTGTTCGACACGTTTTCGTCCGAGGACCACGAATGACTTCGCCCGATGCGACCGACGGCAGTGCCGTCGCAGCCCGACCGGTGCCGGCCCGGCGCTCGCGCATCACCGCCATCACCAGCGGCAAGGGTGGTGTGGGCAAGACCTTCATCTCGGCCAACCTGGCCGCGGCGCTGGCGCGCATGGGCCGCAAGGTGCTGGTGCTCGACGCCGACCTGGGGCTGGCCAATCTGGACGTGGTGCTGAACCTGTTCCCGAAGATCACGCTGCACGATGTGTTCACCGGCAAGAGTGCACTCGACGACGCCATCCTGCCCGCGCCGGGCGGCTTCTCGGTGCTGTTGGCCGGGTCGGGCATGGTCGAGTATTCACGCATGACGCCCGAGGTGCGCGAGCAATTGCAGAAAGTCATCGACGAGGTGGCGCCGCGCTTCGACTGTGTGCTGCTGGACACCGGCGCCGGCATCTCTGACGTGGTGCTGTACACCGTGTCGCTGGCCGACGACGTGCTGGTGGTGGCCACGCCCGAGCCGACCTCGCTGACCGATGCCTATGCCACCATCAAGGTGCTGGCCAGCACGCAGGGCCGGCGCGAGGTGCAGCTGATCGTCAACCAGGTGCGCAAGCCGGGTGAAGGGCGAACTGTGCGCGTGCAGCTGCAGCAGGTGCTCGACCGCTACGTGACACCGTCGCTGGGCGCCAGCATTCGCCTGGACCTGCTGGGCGAGGTGCCGGCCGATGCGGCCGTGCGCGACGCGGTGCAGCGCCGACAGCTGCTGCTCGACACGATGCCGGGCGCGCTGGCGTCGCAGGCCGTGGTGGCGGTGGCGGCACGCCTGCTGGCCCATCGTCCCTGAGCTGAGCTGAGCGGGGCTGAGCCGGGCTGTTGATGGACGACGATTTGCCACAGCCGGGCCCGACGCCGTTCGAACGCTTGGGCGGCGAGCCGGGTGTGCGCACCCTGGTCGACCGCTTCTACGACCTGATGGACCTGGAGCCTGACTTTGCCGGCATCCGCCGCCTGCACCCGACCAGCCTGGACGGGTCGCGCGACAAGCTGCACTGGTTTCTGTGCGGCTGGCTGGGTGGGCCCGACCTCTATGTGCAGCGTTTTGGCCACCCCCGGCTGCGCGCGCGCCACCTGCCCTATGCGATCGGCATCGCCGAGCGTGACCAGTGGATGGCCTGCATGATCCAGGCCATGCAAGAACATCAGATCGAACCGGTGCTGGCCGACCGACTCGCCGAGTCGTTCTTCGGCACCGCCGACTGGATGCGCAACAAGGGGTCTTGACCCGGCCGCGTGCGCTCAGCTGCCGCGTGCGCTGCGGTCGAGCAGCGCAATCAGCGCCCCGGCGCCCCCCTGCGGCCCACTGGCCTGCGCAAAGGCGATCACTTCCAGACTCTGCGCCAGCCAGCGCTGCACCTTGGCCTTGAGCACCGGCCGCTTGCCGGGCGAGCCATGACCCTTGCCGTGCACCACCCGCACGCAACGCTGACCGCGGCGCGACGCCTCGCCCAGGAAGCCCAGCAACGCCAGCCGCGCCTCGTCACGGCGCAGCCCGTGCAGGTCGATCTCGCCCTGTATCGACCAGTGGCCACGCCGCAGTCGGGTCACGATTTCAGGCCCCACCTCCGGACGGCGAAAGCTCAGTCCGTCGTCGGTGAGCAGCAAGGACTCGACATCGACCTCGTCGGACCAGGTCTGCAGCAAGGCGGCGCGTTCGTCGGCCTCGCGCTGCAGCGGATGCGGTGCGGGCTTGCTGCGGCGGATGTCGGCCTGGCCACTGGGTGGCAGCGGTGTCACCGGGCCGATCGTCAGCACAAACAGACGGCGCGTCCGTTCGGCCGCAGCCCGTTCGGCCCGTTCGCGCGCCTCGCGTTCAGCCTGTGCCTGGCGGGCCCTGGCCAGCGTATCGCGCAGGCCGCCCAGGCCTTGCAAACTGGTCAGGTTCACGCTGTGCCGACGGCGACGAGGAATCAAAGGATTCCTCGTTCGGCCATCGAAACCACCTGGCCCTGGCCGACCACCAGATGGTCGAGCACGCGCACGTCGACCAGGGCCAGCGCGCTCTTCAGCGATTGCGTCAGGTATTCGTCGGCGCGCGAGGGCTCGGCCAGGCCCGAAGGATGGTTGTGCGCCAGGATCACCGCGCCGGCGTTCAGCGCCATCGCGCGGCGCACCACTTCGCGCGGGTAGACGCTGGTCTGGGTCAGCGTGCCGCGAAACATCTCCTCCAGCACCAGCAGCCGGTGCTGGTGGTCGAGGAAGAGCACGGCAAAGACCTCGTGACCCAGTCCCGACAGCTGCAGTGCCAGGTAGTCCTTGACGCGCTGGGGCGAATCGAACACCGGGGTATGCCGCAGCGGCTGCGCGATGGCGCGGCGTGCGATCTCCATCACCGCCAGGATCTCGGCCCGCTTCGCCGGCCCCAGCCCCTTGATGGTCTTCAGGTCGTCGGCGCTGGCGCTCAACAGCCCGTGCAGGCCACCGAAGCGCTGCAACAACTGCTGCGCCAGCACGAACACACCCTGGCCGGCCAGCCCGGTGCGCAACAGCAGCGCCAGCAACTCGCCGTCGGCCAGCGAGGGCGCGCCGCGCGACAGCAGCTTCTCGCGCGGGCGCTGGTCGGCAGGCAGGTCCTTGGGCGTCATGGCGGCGCGGCTTTGGGCGGGTACTGGGGGGGCGGCCGGGCCGACCGCGGTGGCCGCGTAAAATCGGCTGCAGTCTATTCGAGGCGTAACACCTTTCTTGCACCAGGGCAGCGCCCCGGATCCTGAAGGGCCTTCACCGTAACCCACGCAGCCGCGCAGCCATACCGTGATCCGCATCCAGCCGGGCTCGTTCCTGACCTTGCACTACCGCCTCGCCGGGCCGGACGGCGCCGACGTGGTCAACACCTTCGGCGGCAAGCCCGCCACGCTGTCGCTGGGCATGGGCCAACTGGCGCCGGCGCTGGAGCAGCACCTGATCGGCTTGCCCGAAGGTGCGCACCAGCGCTTCGAGGTCGCTGCGGGTGACGCCTTCGGCCAGCGCAACCCTGATCTGCTGCAGCGCGTGAAGCTGTCGCTGCTGCACGAGCTGGGTGACCCCGACGCCGAATACGCACCCGGCGATGTGGTGCAGTTCCCCACGCCCGACGGCGGCGGCTCATACGCCGGCGTGGTGCGCGACAAGGGCGACGACTGGCTGCTGTTCGACTTCAACCACCCGCTGGCGGGCAAGGCCGTGCAGTTCGAGGTGCAGGTGCTGGGGGTGCTGGAATGAAGCCGCTGCAAGAGGTGGTACTGGCCGAGCCGCGTGGCTTTTGCGCCGGCGTCGACCGCGCGATCGAGATCGTCGAGCGTGCGCTCAAGCGTTTCGGCGCGCCGATCTACGTGCGCCACGAGATCGTGCACAACACCTATGTGGTCAATGATCTCAAGGCCAAGGGCGCGATCTTCGTCGAGACCCTCGACGAGGTGCCGCCCGGTGCCACGCTGATCTTCAGCGCCCACGGCGTCAGCAAGGCCTTGCGGCAGGATGCGGCGGCGCGCGGTTTCCAGGTCTTCGACGCCACCTGTCCACTGGTGACCAAGGTGCACGTTGAGGTGGCCAAGCTGGCCCGCGAAGGCTACGAATTCATCATGATCGGCCACAAGGGCCATCCCGAGGTCGAAGGCACGATGGGGCAGTTGAACGAAGGCATCTACCTGGTCGAAGGCGTGGCGGATGTGGCGCAGGTGCGGCCGCGCGGCGACAAGCTGGCGGTGGTGACGCAGACCACGCTCAGCGTCGACGATGCGGCCGCCATCCTGGCCGAGGTCAAACGTTGTTTTCCGCAGGTCCGTGAACCCAAGAAGCAGGACATCTGCTACGCCACGCAGAACCGCCAGGATGCGGTCAAGGTGATGGCGCCGGCGGTGGATGTGGTGGTGGTGGTCGGCAGCCCGACCAGCTCGAACAGCAACCGCCTGCGTGAGCTGGCGCAACGCCTGGGCACCCCCGCCCACATGGTCGACAGCGCGGCCGACCTGCAACCCGAATGGTTCGAGGGCCGGCGCCGTGTCGGTGTGACCGCCGGCGCTTCGGCGCCCGACATCCTGGTGCAGCAGGTCATCGCGCGGCTGCGCGACCTGGGCGCGTTGTCGATCCGCAAGATGGACGGTGTGGTCGAAGACGTGCATTTCCCGCTGCCGCGGGGCCTGGGCGACCGCAGCATGAGCGAGACCGAGGCTTCACGATCCTGACGCCGAGGTCTGCACAGGTCCGCCGCAGGGCGCCGGCCACGCCGGCCCTGCCTACACTTTCCGCATCGCCAACAAGGCCCTCTCATGCTCGACATCAACCTGCTGCGCCGCGACCTCGCCGGCGTGGTTGCGCGGCTGGAAAGCCGCAAGAAGCCGCAACCCTTTCTCGACGTTGATCGCTTCAGCGCGCTCGAAGCCGAGCGCAAGCGCATCCAGACCCGCACCGAGGACTTGCAGGCGCAGCGCAACACCTTGTCCAAGCAGATCGGCCAGAGCAAGGCCAAAGGCGACGACGCCAGCGCGCTGATGACGCAGGTGGGCGCCATCGCCGACGAGCTGAAGTCCGGTGCCGAGCGGCTCGAGGTACTGCAGGCCGAACTGCACACGATGCTGATGTCGCTGCCCAACCTGCCGCAGGACAGCGTGCCGCTGGGCAGCGACGAGTCGGCCAATGTCGAAGTTCGTCGCTGGGGCACGCCGCGGACGTTCGACTTCGGGGTCAGGGACCATGTCGACCTGGGCCAGCCCCTGGGTCTGGACTTCGAGACCGGCGCGCGGCTGTCGGGTTCGCGCTTCACCTTCATGCGTGGCCCAGCGGCGCGCTTGCACCGGGCGCTGGCGCAGTTCATGCTGGACTTGCAGACCGTCGAGCATGGCTACACCGAATGCTGGACGCCCTACATCGTCAACCGCGAGATCCTGGAAGGCACGGGCCAGCTGCCCAAGTTCAAGGACGACATGTTCTGGGTGCTCAGAGGCGGCGACGAACAGCAGGCCGAGCAGTACCTGATCAGCACCAGCGAAATCAGCCTGACCAACAGCGTTCGCGAGCAGATCCTGGACGCCGCGCAACTGCCGATCCGGCTGACGGCGCACAGCCCATGCTTTCGCAGCGAGGCCGGCAGCGCAGGGCGTGACACGCGCGGCATGATCCGTCAGCACCAGTTCGACAAGGTCGAGATGGTGCAGGTCACCCACCCGGGGCAAAGCGATACGGCGCTGGAGCAGATGGTCGGCCATGCCGAGGCCGTGCTGCAACGACTCGAACTGCCTTACCGCGTGGTGGCGCTGAGCAGCGGTGACATGGGCTTTGGGGCGGCCAAGACCTATGACCTGGAGGTCTGGCTACCGGCGCAGAACACCTATCGCGAGATCAGCTCGTGCAGCAACTGCGAAGCCTTCCAGTCGCGGCGCATGCAGGCGCGGTTTCGCAATGCCCAGGGCAAGACCGAGTTCGTGCACACGCTCAACGGCTCGGGCCTGGCGGTGGGGCGTGCACTGGTGGCGGTGCTGGAAAACCATCAGCAGGCCGACGGCAGCATCCACGTGCCGACAGCGCTGCAACCCTACCTGCGCGGGGTGCAGGTGCTACAGCCCTGATGGTCTAGAATCGCGGGCTTGGCTCGAACAGATCGTCACCGGAAAGGTGGCAGAGTGGTCGAATGCGCCGGACTCGAAATCCGGTGTACGGGTCCTCCCGTACCGAGGGTTCGAATCCCTCCCTTTCCGCCAGGATACTCCCGCACCAAGGTGCACATAAGTGCAGCAAGGTGCGGGATGACTGGCCCCAAGTCGTTGATTTGACTGGGAAAACTTCCTGACCGACACTGAACACTGTGCGCCGAAGGTGCAACTCGGTGCGCCACGCTGTCGCCCACAACTGGGGGACTGGCTGGCGGACAGGACGGGGAAGGGGATCGAGTGATGGCGACGAAACGGACAGCCGCACGGCTGCACCTGATGACGGTGCGCGAGGTGCAAGCGGCCAAGGATGGCGACCACAGCGACGGCGGCGGACTGCTGCTCAGGGTGCGCGGCGAATCCTGCTCTTGGGTCTTCCGGTACACCGGGCCCAGCGGACGGCGGCGCGAGATGGGGCTGGGGGTGGCCAGGCGCGGCAGCCCGGCGCAGGCCGGCGAGGCACTGACCGGGGCGCGTGACGATGCCCACAAGGCGCGCGAGCTGTTGCGCCAAGGGGTCGACCCGATCGAGGCCCGAGACCAGCGGCGCGAGGCCGCCCAGCAAGCGGAGGCCACCGCCAAGGCCGAGAAGGCGCGGGAGCGTTGGACGCTGGCCCGGTGCGCCCGGGACTACCACGAGCGCGTCATCGAACCCAGCCGCACCACCAAGCACGCCGCCCAGTGGATCGCCAGCCTTGAGAACCACGTACCCCCGGCGCTGTGGCACGCCGCGGTCGACTCGATCGAGCCGCCTGCACTGCTGTCGGCGCTGGTCGACGTCAAGCCGCACGAGCGGGCGCGAAACCTGAAGGGCGACAGGGTGCCCGAGACGGTGCAGCGAGTGCGCCAGCGGCTGGACGCGATCTTCGAGGACGCGATCTTCCACAGGCGCGCCACCATGAACCCCGCGGCGGCCGTCAAGCGAAAACTTCGCGAGGCCACCCCGCGGCGCGATCGCGGCGAGTTCCGGGCACTGCCCTACAAGGAGGCGCCGGCCTTCATGGCGGCCCTGCGGTCAGCCGAGGGCGTGGCGGCGCGATGCCTGGAGCTGGCCATCCTGACCACCGCGCGCACGTCCGAGGCGCTGCTGGCCGAGTGGCCCGAGTTCGACCTCGAGGCCGGCACCTGGGTCGTGCCTGCAGGTCGCATGAAGGCCAAGGAGGCGCACACGGTCTACCTGTCGCAGCGCGCCCTCGACATCCTGGCCGGCATGAAGAGCCAGGGGCAACGCTTCGTCTTCCCCTCGTTCGCCAAGACGGGACCGCAGGGCGAAGCGTGCCCGATGTCGAATATGGCGCTGCTGACGACCCTGGATCGCCTGGGCTACCGTGACCGCACCACGGTGCACGGCCTGGCACGTGCCACCTTCAGCACCTGGGCGAATGAAACCGGTGCAGCCCGGCCTGATGTGATCGAGGCGTGTCTGGCGCACGAGGAAAGCAATCGGGTCCGCGCTGCCTACATGCGCGCCGACTTCGCGGCCGAGCGCAAGGCGCTGTTGGCAGCCTGGGCCGACTACTTGGCCAGGCCGCCGGCACAGGTGATCGAGCTGCAGAGCAAGCGGGCCTGAGCCGCGGAGGGCACACCATGCGCGACCTAAACGTGACGATGACGCGGGCCTATGACGGGGGTCCGTTGGCCGTGATCGATGACGGCCTGCCCGGCAACGGCGCGGAATTGCGACCGCAGCAACTGCGCGCTCTCGCCGCTGCACTTGAGCGCCTGGCCAGCGAAGTCGAGGCCCGCAAGCTGGTGCACCGTGGCAAGCCACTGCCCAACGAGCGGCGGGTGTTCGCGGTCCAGAAATAGAGCGGAGTAGATTCCCGAGCGAGCCCGACGACATCGGGCACCGTGGCCGCTGCGGTCCAGAGGCAAGGCGGGGCCGGTAGGTGTTGGAGCACCTGCCGACCCCTGACCACTGAGAAAGGCGACTTCCCGATGGTTGATGAAACTGTACCCGGCGGCGCCGGGGCACAGCAGGGGACGGGGAGCGACCTCCCGGCCGCGTTCATGACTTGGAGGCGGACCGCCAACATCAAGCGCATGCCCGGCATGATCCTCATGCCCCGTTGGACCGCGGAGCACGAGCCTTGGGTTCAGGCTGCAATCGCGGAGCATCTTGCCGACGACGTCGGTTCACCGGACCTTGTGCGGTTCGCGCGCGGGCGCTGGCGCTTTCGCAAGCCTGGTCGGCGCGGCGCTGATGCCGCGTGGCCACCGCGGCCGCCTGGCGAGCGTGAGTTTCTGGCGCTGATCGCACGCCTTGTCGACATCGTCCGAAAGCGCGACCGAAAAGCGATGGCCGCTGTTCGTGCCGAGCAGACGACCAAGAGCCGCGCAAGGCACCGTGCAATCGTCGACGCCTACATGCGGGCGAGCACGCCGCGCGAGCGAAATCAGAAGGCCCTTGCCGAGGCGCTGGGCGTCAGTGTCCGCACTGTGGGTGCGGCCCTGAAATTGGTCAGATCGGCAAAACTGACGCCGCGTAATTCCGTTCAACGCATCAACCGATCAGATTACAGCCTCACCTAACGCGCATAGACAGCGCAAGAAGGAGAGGCGATTTTGATGCACCTTGAAGGATCGAGCAGGGGCCAAGCCCCCGCCACGCAGGGCCCCCAGCGGCATGGGCGCGATGAGTCCGCCACCGCGTCCGCCGGCCCCGTCAATGCGGCTCGCCTGGCCGCCCACGAAAAGAAGGGAGCGGCACCCGCGGTGCTGGGCCTGCTGAACGACCGGCAGGCCGCAGACCTACTCGGTGTCGGCGAGCGGACTTTCCTCGACATGATCGCTTCGGCCGAATGGCTCCCCGTTCCGATCGCCCTGGGCCCGCGGATGCGCAGATGGGACGCGGCCGAGCTCATGGAGGCGGTCCGCTCCAAAGCGCCGCGCGCCACGAAGGGATCGGAACCCGCCCAGCTGCGCCGCGCGCGCATCGAGCGCATGAAGGCCACCGGCAACGCCGCGGCGACCGCGTGAGGCGCCACGATGACGCACTCACACATGCCCGCCGGGGCAGGCCCGGCCACACCCGGAAATGACAACGCGCCCGTGCAAGGGCGCGTCGAAGGACAAGGAACAGCAGACAGCCGGCATTGTGCCGACGACGGCGCGGCGGCGCAACTGAAGGAGGCCCTGCGCAAGCGGCGCGAAACGCTGGCCGCCAAGCTGGCCCGTCGTGGTTATGAACTGCGCGAGCTCGACAGCGGCGCCTGGCTCATCTCGAAGTGGAACCTGACCCGAGAAATCAGCGGCCCCGGGCTTGATGGCGTCGAGGCCTTCGCTGGCCAGGTGGGGGCTGTGTGACTGTGGCCGCTTTCACCTACAGCATCGGCCGCAGCCGCTGGGACAACATGCCGGTGCAGCGGCAGGCCGACACGCTGCGCGCCTTCGCTCATGACGTGCTCAGTCACCGAGCCGTCGACAAGGGGAGCGCCGGCTACATCAGCGCCGCGTCCGGCAATGATGGCCGCAGAGCCAGTGCCAACGCACTGCCCCGCGCCTGGCTGCCCATGGATGTGGACGGCATCGACGCCGACGCGCACGTCGAATGGCGCCTGCACCTGACGCGGTATCGCGGCTTCGGCTGGCCGACAGCCTCGAGCACGCCAGAGGCGCCGCGCGAGCGCGTCATCATCGAACTGAGCGAGCCCGTCGACCGCCACCAAGGCATCGCAATCGGCGCGCTGTTGACGCAGGACATCGAGGACAACTTCGGCACCGCGGTGCGCATCGACCCGTGCACGTTTCGGGCCGAGCAGCCGTGCTTCCTGGCGCTGCAGGGCGTGCGGCCGTTCTACTTGCTGGGCGACGCGCTGGACGTGCCGACCTGGTTGGAGCAGGTGCCAGAGCCGCCAGCGCCGCCGCCGCCGCCCAGCATCGAGGCCGCCAGCATGTCCGATGCGCGGATGCGCTACGTGGTCGACATGCTGGGCCAGGCCCGCCTGCTCATCAAGCCGCTACCCAATGGCCGCGGATACGCCATGCACTGCCCCTGGGCGGCGCAACACACAACCACCGACGCGCCGGGCTCGTGCGCTACGGCTCTGCTGTTCCCTGCCGAGCTCAACGGCTGGATGGGCACCTTCAAGTGCCTGCACAGCCACTGCGCCACGCGCCGGCTCGGTGACTTGCTGGCGGTGCTGCGTGCCGCTGCTGAAAGGACCGCGGCATGACCGCAGTGACGGCGCAGGCGATCATCGATGCCGCAGCCCGAACGGCGCCGCGCAGCGACCGCGGCCCGACCCCGCGCAAGCTCGACTTCGTGCTGGCTGACCAGCTGCCCGACGGCGACGAGACTTTCGACGA
>Ga0138256_10000386_pt1 | contig 48974 bp, 60 predicted proteins | sample KNB2016incub_MG_FD_105486 | JGI IMG/M metagenome (GOLD analysis project Ga0138256, IMG submission 105486) | Active sludge microbial communities from wastewater in Klosterneuburg, Austria - KNB2014incub_MG | ecosystem: Engineered > WWTP > Activated sludge > Unclassified | place: Austria...
AGCCCTGACAATGCTCGGCAAGGCCCAGGACGTTGCGTTCCTCGCGCATCCCGTCCATAAAGGCCACCTGCCGCGCCAACTCCTGTAGGGCCGACCAGCCGCCCCCGGCATACATGGCAATGCGCCGCAGCAGCGTGCCGTCCAGCCGTTGCCGCTTCGCCAGGATGTCGTTGACCAGCCCTTGCAACCAGATCAGTTGCATCTGGATCATCTCCAGCACGCTGTTGAGGATGGCCGGAATAGAGAACAGCAGGGGGCCAAGCAGCAGCAGGGCGGCGTCCCAATTGGCGTCCTCTATCTCCTTCTGCGCCCGGCGCTGGAACTCCACCAGATCGATCTTCCCCTCGACCAGCAGACGACCCAACTCCCGCAATTCCAGCCGCGTGCCGTCCAGAGCTTGCGAGAAAACGCCAACCATCCTGTCCTGCTCCACCACAGCGGTGCGCGTGGCAAACTGGCGGCTGTCGGCCAGAAAGAACACGATCCCGCCATCGCGGAAGGCCCGGCGCAGGACAACGCGGTTCTGCTCCGGGACACCCTGCGCGTTCATCAGTTCCTCTAACTCCGACAGCGTGCGGGGCCGGACGGCAAGGGAAGCCAGCAGCAGGGCGACCGGCGCGGTTCTATACTTCTTGTGCTTCGACTTGCTTAGAGCCACTCGCCGTCTCCTGTTCCTGGCGATTCATCATCTCCAGGTTGACGTACTCCATCTCGGCCATGCGCTTGGCCTCGTCCTCGGTGAACCCGACCATCAGCGCCGCCGCCTCAATGCCTACACCAGCATCGCCCATCGCCTTGAGCGCCTGCGCCCGCAGGAGCATCTTTTCCTCGCGGTTGCGGATGTCGAAGTCAGCCCAAATCGTCGTGATCTCCACGTCCTCGTCGTAGCGCGTCCCTTCGTAGAGGTTGGACATGCGGATGCACAGACGCAGCAGTTCTTCCCACTGCTCGCCCAACTCCACCGAGGCGCTGCGGGCTTTGGCAATCATCCGCGTCTCGTGCTGGCGGTGCGTCCCTTCCGACGCCATCTGCCCGCTCTGCTGGAAGTACGACAGGGGGGTGTCCGTCACCTGCCCGATCCGCTGCACGAAGTTATCAATCGTCTCGATGTGAGGCCGCAGCGGTTCGCCGGGAATGGCCGTCACCGAGGCTTCGTCAGGCGTCTGATCGGGCACGGCAACCCAGGTTCCGGGGGCCATCGCCATGCCGGTCGGGTCGAAGCCCACGGCCACCATAATGCGGAAGCCGGATGCGTCTGCCGAAGCCAGCAAGTCCACGATGGCTTTGTTCAGCGCGTCCTGCATCGGGATACCCGGCTCCAGTTCCGACAGGCCATACCGGAAGCCCCGCGCTCGATTGGTGAAATGCACCAGCGGCGCACCGTGCAGGTAGGCCGACATATGCGGCGCGTCCACGCCACTCCACGGCATCCAGCCATACTGCCCTGCCGAGGCGTTCGACCAGTACCGCTCCACATGGTCATCGTAGTAGACGTTGAGCCGTCTCGCGCCGACCGGCAACCCACCGGCAGCGGCCTCAACCGTCCACCGCTTTGTGAACATCACCGGCTCCGGGCTTTCGGCGTTGTAGTAGGCGTGGACGCCATCCCTGCCGTCATAGGCCAGATGCGGGATCAGCACGGGCCGCTTCTTCGCGACGTTCCACTCCAGAAAGCCATAGCTGTCACCGTCCCGGACGGCCCCGGTGTGGATGCCGTTCTGCACGCTGGAGACACGCATCAAGCGCATCCAGCGGTTCAACTCTTTGGTCAACTTCTTGTCGCCCACGGCTTCAAAGCCGGTGACGGTCAGCCGGGTCGCCAGAGAGTCCACGACGATGTGCATGTAGTTGGCGGCAAAGGACTTGTCCACCGGGACGTGGAGATATTCCCGCTGCCGCCGCGTCAGGATGACGCCCTGCTGCCCATCGTAATAATCGCGGTAAAGCCGGTAGTTGGCCTGCCGGTTGTCATCTTCGTCAATCAAGTGCTGGATAAAGGGTTCCATTGTAGCCTCGCCTACGCATACGCAATCACTTTGGCCTGACCGAGTTTCTTCCGGCCATCCACTTCCATCACGATATACCGTAGGCAGTCTAGCCCGTGGTCATCAGCCCGAATAGGAACCTCGTCCCTCGGACTGGCCTCGCGGCGGCGGGCATCGAAAGAGGGCCATGCGTAGCCACCAAACTCGCCCACAACCGAGAGCGGCTTGTAGCGGATACGCAGCATCTCATCTTCCTCTACCAGCGCGTCACGAAAGAAGTATAACCCACTGTTGCCATCAGCATCGACCCGCAGCCGCATCTGCACCGCCTCGATGCCCTGCCGGATACTCTTGTCGGCCTTCTTGGTCTTGATGCCGTACTTCTCCAGCGTGGCCCTGTCCTCGGCGTCGTGGTCGCAGATCGTGGCTTCGTACCGCTCCCCGGCAGAGAGTTGCAGGATGCCCGGCATCCCGTTCACGCCGTTGACATGCTCATCGACAATCCTGCCGCTCATGTAGAGTTCGCGGTACATGTAGAGCGTCCCCTTGTGATCCTGCGCCCACCACTGGCAGGAAAACGGGTGCGTGTACCCGAAGTCAATCACCCGCCATCTGCGCCAGGAGTCGGGAATGGGGAACGGGTCAACGATGTGGGTCTGCTCGTCAAACGTCTCGTATATCTGCCCTTCGGCTCCGGCCCACAGACCGAGGAAGCCGCGCTTGTAGCGCAGGCCGGTCATCGTGGACAGGATGGAGATCGTGCGCCGTCCCTGGTCTGTCCATTCCTCTTTCTCATGGTCGTAGAGAACCGGGTTGTCCTGGTGCGTAGCCGTGTACAACTCCAGCGACGGACGGTGCAGAATCCAGTGGGTTGGTGCGCCGGGGTTGCAGTCACCCAACACCTGAGAATACGGCGCGTTTCCGGCACGGCCCGTGGTACGCGACAGGATTTGCTCCCAATCGTGGAGCGTCAGTTCTTCCGCCTGATTGACGTAGACAAAATCGTATTCGGCAGACAGAACCTTGTCGGCGTTGTCCAGACCGGCCACGACCATCACGCTCCCGTTGGGGTAAGAGATGGTCTCCGGCCTGCTGCCCCCAAAGACAACGACAGGGCAAAGAGGATGCTCAGGCGGGTAAGGTAAAACTTTGCGGTAATAGGTGACAAGAGCGGTGGAGACAAGGGACGAGTAGAGCTTTCTTGCCAGCAGGATGCGGCAACCAGGGTACTTCAGGGCGAGATTGTGCATCTTGTAGAGGGCTGCAAACGTGTTGTGGGTGACGATGAAGCGGTCGGTCAGGTACAAGTGCGACGGGTGCGCCACGGAAATACACTGTGTCGGCATCTCCCCCACGTACTCAATCCGGTCGATGAACCGGCGCGGATCGGACTGAACTCCCACCCGCGCTCCCTTGCGGCTCAGATGGAACGGGTTAAAACCAACCGGCAGGGAAATGTGCGCCGTGTAACCGGTAGAGCCGGTGTAGATGCGCGTGCCGCCTTTGGTGTAGCTGCCCGGCTTCTCACCCACCGACGACACTCTCCCGCCCAAGCTCTCCACCAGCAGGGTCAAGTCCTCAATAAGTCGCTGTGAAACAGATGTGTAGGTAACATGCCCTTTGTCGCAGATCGTCCCGTCACCATCCATCAGTCCGCGCAGCAGGGCAACCCTGTCCTCGACGCAACTATAGAGATAGACAGGGGGAATGAACTTGTCGGCGCTCAGACAACCCAACAACTCCAGATCGCGCAACCGCTCCCGGTACGCTCCGCCAGCAATGCCGTAGTCGTAATTCGTCACATGGACAATCTCGGCATCCGGCAGGCGGCGCTGCATCTCGGCCAGCATCTCGTCATCACTGGTGGAGAACTTGACCCCGGTCGAGGTCATGCTTCCTTCGGCAATGAGAACGCCCATCACATAGGGGTCAATCGGCAAGTCCTTGCGGGTAAACTGCGCGGCTCCGGCCAGCGGCAACCAATACTTGCGCCGCGTCTCCTTCTTGCTGCCCACCTGCTTGCGAAGCGACTTCCCGGCCAGTTCCCTGGTCGTCATCACCCGCCAGTCGTCGTAGGAGCTTCCCCGAATCCTCTTGCGTGCCGGATCGACGCTGGCCGAATAACGAACATGGTTCTTCTTGGCGACCAGCCATAGATGATCTTCTCCGGCCAGAACCTCGGCTCCGTCGTCCAAAACCATCCGGTAAACAGGCCGGACTCCTTGCGGATAGACGCCCGTTACAATCGTTGGCGTCCCGTCTCCCGCCAGGACAAGATCGCCAAGCCGGATGTCACCCATCTTCTTCGGGCCAGCAGGGGTGTAGACGGTAGCGGCAAGGGGCTGGTCTTTGCCCGCCTCGTACTGACCCGCCAGCATCACCTCTGTCCCCTTGCTGCGCCATGCCTGGAGCGGCCCGCCGTAGAACGTGGGCGCGTCGGCATGGTCGGTGCGGATCACCCACTCCACGTTGTCGGCCATCCGCTGCTTGGCACGGCTCATAGCGCGTCGAAGTCCTCGCCTCGCACAATCGTGATCTCTATCTGCTCCCGGCTGTTGATGTCGACTCTCTGTCGCAGCAGGCCCAAAATCGCCGCTTGGTGGATCATAAACTTGTTCAGGGCCATGCGCCCGTTGTGGCGGTTGGTGGAAGCGATCTTGTCCACAACCTCGTCGTCGTCACGCCGGTCGGCCATGTCCTTCAGGGAGCTATCAATGCCGACCTGCACGAGATCAAGCTGGTGGGCCAGATATGCCGACAGATGTTCCTCGCTGTAGAGCGGCACGCCCTTCAACATGCCGGTAATCCTGTCCACGACCTCGCGCAGCGACAGGCCCAGGTTCCTGGCGATGTCGATGTAGGTCATGTTGGCCTGGGCAAGCTGGAGTATCTGCATGTTGGTCTCGGCTTCCCGCAAGGCGTGGGCAGACGGTACAACCGGCTCTCCCGGCCCCAACGTCACGTCCGCGCTGTCCCGCAGCCGCGACAGTATACCCGCCAGGGGGTCTTTGCTGTCTTTGGTGTTCTCGGCCATCCCCCACATTCTAACCAGAAAGCAACAGACCCGCAATAAGCGGGCCTGTGCCGGAGAACAACAGTTAGTCATGCTGTGTCTAAATAGATTAAAACAGAAAGCGGCAGGGGTGTCAAGAAACGAAAACCCCCTACGGGGAGTAAGGGGTTTTCCAGCCAAAACAGGAAAGGGTAAAAGGGGAAATCTCCGCGTGTCTGTCCTACAGGGAATTATACAACTTCTCCCGCATCTCGGCAATGGCCGGTTCTGCACCCTGCATGAACTCGTAGAACATCATCCTGTAGGCCACGATGATCTTGCCACAGAGATCAAGTACAGGATCGGGCATCCCACCCAACAGCGTGTTCACCACTTCCGGCTCGTCACCCACGATGCCGGACGCCATCACCAGCAGGGCCACCCCCCACAGGCCAACCTCGTACTCCTCGTCGCTGTAAGCCGCCAGCCACGCATCCAGCCCGCTGGCCTGCGGCTCTCCCGTGCCGTGCGACAGCCGGTCAACCACCGGAAACGCCTCAACCACCTCGCCAAACAACTCCACCGACTTCCGGCCCTCTTTCACGAAGTCCAACAGGAGCTTCAGCTTCCCGGCGATGTCCTCGGTGTCGCTGTCATCCTTCACGCCCCGCAGGAAGAAGTCCTGCACGGAAATCTCCTCGCGCTCGGCAAACAGCAGGGGGACAGCCATGTTCTTCAACTCGCTGCCGAACACCTGCTTGATTATCTTCCCCTCGTTCACCAGCAACGCCGCAACGGGACTCTCGTTGTCACCCGCCAGCGCGTTGGCAAACGCCTGGGAATTGGCTTCCTTCATCACATCCGTCGCAAAATGACGCCGAGCGTCAAACGCGCTGTCGTCACCAAACTTGCCTGTAAACTCAAAATTGTCAAACATTGTCGTTCTCCTTTAATCTAAACTAACCTGCACATACAGGCATTATACCACCCAGACAGAACGGCAGGGGAAGAAAAGAAGGGACGCTCATCTGGCGTTAAGGTGTTTCCATGACCTTGCCCGCCTTCTTCGCGAGAGCGGCAACGGATGGCCTCCGTTACGTCTCATAATGGCCTCGGCCCGCTTGCGGTGCTGCGCTTTCCAATCAGGAAGATCGGCAAAGACAATCGGGTAGTTATCCTGGAAACGATCTTCCCACAACCCCCGCGCCCCTCGCTCTGCTTTGCCGTGACAGTCGGAACACATAGCTAACAACACGCTGTCGGTGCTGGAGACATCAAGCCGCAAGACACCGGAGCGAACCACCCGTGCCAACTCGATATACTCTTTCACCGTGCGCGGTGGCTTTCGCATGATTTCCTCAAGAACAGTGACCCAGAGCGGTTTGACATGGTGTATCTGTAGTTTTGACGATGGCATAAATCGGCCACAACGATGACACGGCCAGCTATCACCCCACTTGGCCCGCATCTCCTCCCGCTTCTCTGCCGTCTCTTTACTCCGATTCTTGCACCAACGCAAAGCCCCGGTAACGATATAACCGAGATCGACAACATCGTCGTAACTTGTGGCTTCCTGGGGAACGTAAAAAATCTTCATGTGCATCCCTCACATATCCTGAAGTGGTATACGTGTCAGAGCGGCAGGATGAACCGCCTTTTCGGGAGCTACCCTAGACACGTATGTATTATATCACGGTGCGTCTCTCTGGAACCTTAAAGATTTGCGAGAAACCTTAAAAGAAAGAAATCTTTAAGGAAAATCCCTTGTCAAGTTTTTGGATTTTCGGTACAATTGGCATCGTACCCCACGGCTTCTGGTTCCCACTCCGCAAACTCCTTACTACTAGGGTCTCAAAAGCCCCACCAAGATTTAACTCAAGTCTCCAGTATCAACCGGAGCTTCGGCAATAAGAAGAAAGAGATTCACTTCCACCCGAACCTGAGTCTCCTACTAGAGCCGAGTACGACTAGCCTGCACTTAGGCCCAGCGATCTTCAGAGAAGAAGCCATGACGCAAGTTCATCTCTTTTCTTCCCTGCCGATTCCAGCTTGAGACACAAGAAGCTGCGGCAAAGAAAGCCTCGTGCGATTCACTGTTTTTTACGCGCTGTAAAGTGAAACGCGATCCCTGTTAGCTCGTGTTAGGAGTGGAACGCACGCACAGATTGTGGCCCTACAACCGGTTATTATAACAATCATAATAACTTACGTTAAAACAATTGTTATATTAACTAGTCATAGTCCACAATCACCCATAAAATAATTGGCGGATTATTTTATGAGTATGGATAGTGTAGGCATATGCGCGATCCTAGATCATAGGCTGTATCTCTGAGTACTGGTATTACATAGATGAGCCAATCATTCATGGTATCACAATCTGGATAACCCATAATGTCGGGATCAAATAGCGCACTAATATATAGTGCAATGGGAAACATAGCATTGAATATCAAGCTGAGGATAAGCAATGCGAAGAGTAGGACAATAGACTTGTTTGTATGGGACATGGCTAGTAGCCTAGTGGGGAATATGGGGAATAGTGAGTTAATACTATTCCCCGTATCTGATATACAATTTTCAGTTTTACTCTGGCTATGGCGTTATGACTATTCGTTATTGCTATCCTTGCCAATGGCAAAGCTACCAGTATCAATCGCAAACGGCATAACGTCAATTGGCAATTGACGATCTAAGTCATAAATAACCCTTTGCTCATTGTCGATTGCATAGCATAGAGCTTCATCAACATTATCGAAAATCCGCCCACTTTCTATCATATATTGGCTATTCTCACAATCTAGCCAAATTCCCCATGACCGATCAGGGAATAGACCGGTTAGCGCCAAATCGATCATCTTGTCAAAGGCGTTCAACAGATTGCTCCAAGTATCATTATCAATGGGAATTGTCCAAACAATTTTAGAATCACCGGATACAATCCCATTTGTGGCCGATCTTAGCTCACCATTATCGACAATAAACGTATCGCCTACGTTGGCAAACTTATCTGCGTACACTTTACTTACTGGATACTTCATTTTCTCATTCATGACTGTTATCCTCCTATTGTTGAGCGTAGAAATGGCGCATAAAATTGCTTATGCGCCATATAGACCGATCTAACGTGGGTAATAGTACGCTTCGGATTTATTATCAATCCATTTAGCCAAGCGATTGATGCACATATTGTTCGTCACATCATGGGAGTAAATCCGATCCCATCGCGCTATATACTCTGTCATATAGGGAAAAACGCATTGCACATCAATCTGAATTGCCCTACTCCATGCCCTATTCCATTTTTTACCCATATCATAATTGTGGGTGAAAATTGGCTTTCTGTTGTATGTAACATACAACTCGTCACATGAATATGCTAGAGTCATTGCCAAGAAAGCGGGATCGCTTATCTTGGCAATAGTATCATTCGTGCCAATTCGCTTTACAATGTAATCTGTCATTATCTTACCTTTTCCTTAGTATTCTTGCGACCGTTCCTTATTATTCCTTTCTAGAATCTTTTCAATTCCCTTTATGTGATTCCATACGATTCTTAACTCAACAGAATCTAATTCCATTAGTCGATCTTGCAGACAATTAGAGTCATAGCTATCTAATAGCAGACCTAACTCGTCTAATATCTGAATTACAAATAAAAAGCGTTTATCCGTCATTAGCATGATGTCCTCCTTTCTATCTAATGTGAAAAGGCGCATAAGCGATTTTATGCGCCTTACAGACCGATCTAATACATAGACTGCAAATGCCAACTATAAACACGACAAGCACGTCTATTGGCAATGTCATGAGCCTTATAATGGATATAGGCTTGATTAAACATTCTCAACTTTTCTTCATCCGTATATTCATCCTTATGATCTTGCATGAATTGAATCATGCTATTCCATGATTCATTTTCATCCTTTGCAATGCGAGACCAATAATCGGTATAGCCGATCCTTTCGTATTCGCTCCAGTCATCAATATCTAATTCAATTCCAGTCTTTTCGTCTACTCTAACTGAAGGTGGACAATACTCTATCTGAATGTAGCGCATTGCTTCATCTTCATATGATCCATATCCATTCGGATTATCATTCTCTATTATCTTTTCCGCTTGCTTAATTTCCATTGCTTTATCCTCCATTCTATCTAATTAGGGATAATCATTTATTCCCTATCTGGACTATACGATCCTCATTGCTACGAAAATTACCCCTTCTATCTGTCGTCACAAATAGCGCAATGCAATTCTCTAGGAAGGATCATATAGTCCAGATAGGAAACAAATATTTGTTTCCTATCCATACTGCCAATCTATAGCATGGCGGGATTATTATTTCACACCCCATGTTTCGGATTGTCAGGATATTCTATTGTAAGGGAGCTATAACCCTAGAATCTTGTCGCACAACCCTTAGATCGTGCAAGCTGCTAGGGAGCCAATTTAGGTAAGCTCTAAAGCTAACGGATAAAAGATGTAAGGTATCAACTAATGCCAATTTTAGGGGATTTTCAGGATAAACCACTCATAAACGATCTTTCTAAGCTTGCACTCATAATCCATTCATAAACACATAAATCTAATAATTGTTGTATATGCTCAATATATGCGGGCAATTGCAGCAATTCCAGGTTAACCGAATTGTTAAAATTTTCGTCCGTCTAAAATTTTTGTACCTTAAAAGATGATTCTATTTTCAGGTATACCCAAAACTAGGATTATGGCTTGCCTTATACCTGTTTTAAGGTTCACCTTAAACCTTATTTGTGGGTTAACCTGTCACCGGATTTTAGGTGAGCCTAACGGTCGCCGGGCGGCTTATATGGGCCAAGAGAGTAGGATCGCGTAGAGTGTATGCGAGTGTATGCGAGTGTGTGTGCGTGTGTGCGTGTGTGCGCGAGGTGTGTGCAACGCAAAAGGCGTCCCGTAAGACGCCTTAGTTCGTGAGTGCGCGAGGTGTGCGTTATTCAGTTTTCTTGACTGTGTTCACCTGAACTATACGACCGTAAGCATCAAAATAACAATAACTTTCAACGGTTCCTGAAGGAAAAGCGGCGCGGGCTTCGTCCTCTGTTAAGTGCCAATGTTCCGCAAAGGCATCATTGACGATCCTGAAGGATTCATACAATCCGAACTTAACCGGCAAGCTGAAATCGTCGGGCCGCGTTTTCCACGTTTGACATTTGCCGCTGACCCGAACTTTTGACGGGTTGCCGCGTGAGTCTTTTTGCAGACTACTGAACAATTCCGTCCCGTGTTTCAAAGTAACCGCGACATCTTTTGTAATCATTTTCTGTTCTCCATTCCAACATAATCCGACATCATCCTAACCGCTGCCCAGACCGGGGAGCCGAGGGGGGAGGGTAAAAGCCCGGAGGAACCCCCGGTGTAAAGTCCGGGGGAACCTCTCTATCTCCAGGTCTGCCCCGGTCGCCATTGCTGCTTATTCGTCTCTTTCATCACCTCTATCTCTTTCTGCCATGCCCGGTAAAAAGTCACCGTGTTTTCGACGGCCAGGGCGACCAACGAAGTCCAGTTAAACAGATAATCCGGCTTATCTGCTACGATCACGGCGCGGGGGGTGTAAACACCGTCTGTTTCCTGCACGAAGTCCGGGATATACCGGGCCTTAAATCCGTAAGGAACCGACAACGCTTCGATCTCCAGACCGAACCGATCCATAAGGACATCGCCGACACTGACAGGCCGATCTTTGATCCCGGCCTGATGACTGATATTGTCCAGTATATTAACGGCATCCATGCCGGGCGCATAGCTAACGATATACTGCCCAGGGGTGTCAAATCCGGCAAGGTGCAAAGCATAGCCATGCTTACGGCAATGATCCATGTATGCCTGAAGGCAATGGACACACCAATATGACTTAGGGGCGGTAATGCCCACATGCCGATCTTCCTTTGCCGTCCGGCCATTACACATTTGTTTGTAAGGGCCACCGTCAAAGTGCAGGATATGGAACGGCTCACCGTCCGGGGCGCTCATACCACCGGGAACCCTTATCACTAGATTATCCGGCAGATCGTTTACCCGTTGCATTGGCACGCCTCACTGTAGTATAGGGGTGACATCACCGAGCCGATATTCCAATCTTGCCACTCGTCGCCGGGTTGACGTTCTTGCCGCTTCGTCGTTTCCCGTCCCCATCTGTCGTAACCAACGACGACCGGCGCGACGTAGCGGGCCTGTTCCGGCAAGTTGTCGAAGAAAGTGCCGTAAGCGTGCCAACATGCGGCGGCGACACGGCGACCGGAATGGCTGATCCTACCGCCAGGGCCGCGTGAGTCTTTCACCGTAAGGGTGACATTCCAGCGGTTATAGCCGCGTGCCGGTTGAATCCGCTTGAATACGATATTGCCGTCAAACTGTTCGTTGACCTTTGCCAGAGTTGCCTCTAGCTGTTCCTGTGTAACGTGTTTCACTAACATGACTTGTTCTCCTATTGCTGTTTGTGGGCCTCATTGCCCGACATCTAGATTATAGATCGTTATGCCGGGCAACGGGGCGTTCTCTCATGTTCTGCTCATCTAGTCGTACCGCTCATCGACAATATCATCCCGGTCTATGCCATATTGTTTGCACAGACTGTCAAGCTCATCATCCGGGTCGCCGTAGATCGTCGTGCAATCCTGAAGTTCACCGTCTGAGTAAATGCCGATATACCAGCACTCCCCATTGATCCATGCCGCAAAGTCCGCCAGGACATCTTTCATATACTGAAGGACATATTGCCGGAGTTGGGGGCTAATACGTTTTTTGCCGAACCACTCCCGGACGGCCTGTTTGTCGGCCAGCATATAGCCGGACATCCCGCTATCAAAATAAGCATGGCCTTGCGGCAAGCTACCATCAAACCAATCATGCCCCAATCTCAAAGCTATGCCACCGTGGACGTAGGCATAGACCGGGACGGCGATATACTGCCCGCTATTGACGATCTCATTCAGATCGTCAAGGGTCGCCACGGGCCGGTTGCCCAACACCGTCCGGGCGTCAGACCGATAAGTGACCTCAAATAAGGAATCGGTCAGGGGGTTATCCGCAAAGTTATCGTGACTGACTTCAATCGTAACTTGCTCCGGCTCATCCTCTACCGGTTCACTTTCAACCGGCACGTTGTAGAACTCGTTGACGCCGAACACATCCGCTTGCCCGATATTGTACCGGGAAATGAGAGTATAAAATTCCTCTCTTGCCTGAAATTGCTGACCCCATACGATCTTGCGATAGAGTACGCGACCGTCCGCCGACAAGACCGTGATCTCATTGGCCGGGCCTACGCCGGGCTTTACACCCTTGTCCAGTAACCTTACAACCTTGCCGCTAGTAATCTCTGCCATGACTATGTTCTCCTTTTGTTGTTGTGGGCTTTACTGCCCGACAATTACATTATAGATCGCATTGCCGGGCAGTAGATCGTTCTCTCATGTTCCGCTCATCTGCGGTTGTTGATATTCAACGGCATGATAATCTTTACAATGTTGCCAGTCCGAAAGACTATCGGCTCATTCCGGCTAGTCCATTCCACAACAACATCACCGGCCCAATTACGAACCGCGTCCAGGGCGAACGCCGTGTTTACCGTGAACTCCCCGCCATCCTGCCCGTCCAGCAACCGGGCCGGGATAATGTCGCCACGAACGGCGGCGTCCTTTGCAGAGTCGGCTCGGCAAGTGAGATCAAGGTATATAGGATAGAAGTCGAACACGGCAACCGGGCTAACTTTCTTACTAGACCGCAAGGCAAGGCCAGCGGTCAGGGCGACGGCCAGCGCCGGGCCATCCACGGCCATCGACACCTTACAAGAGGTAGGAATGATCGGCGCGTAGTCCGGGAACTTGCCATCGACAAGTTGCGCCATCACCGCGATCTCCAGGTCGCCATAGTCCGGGATATTCTGCCAGATAGCATAACGAAAGGGCTTGCCGTCACTGCTACGAATCCCGGCATCTAGAATGTCGGGATAGCCCCTGAAGGCGGCATAGGCCAGCGTCCAGAAAGACGCCGGGACAACGATCCCGCCATGTTGTTGCATGACCGTACCGGGCCGGATTGTAGTATGCAACCGGAACCCGTCGGTCGCCGTTACCGTCAAGTCATCACCGTCCGGCGCGAGATAGACGCCGGTCAGGGTCGGGCGGGTGTAATCGGTCGCCGCTGCCACGGCGATCTGTTTTGTGATGATGCTGAGATCGACACTGTTAAAGCCGTGAACTTGATTGAAGTCATCGAAAGTGACATTAGGAAATTCATTGCCGGTCAGAGCGGCAATGGCGCGGCGCGAGTTGTCACTGGTAATTGACAATAGAATGTCCCGCTCATTCAACTCCACGAACCGGGCAACCGGCGCTTTAATGGCCGACAATAGATCGTCGGGATTGATGCAAATGGGACTCCAATACCCATAGATCGACACGTCCGCGATCTTGATCTGGATTGCCAAGTCCAGGTTAGTCGCCGTGATCTCCAGCTTGTCATCGACAACCTGAAGGCGAACCATCTTCAATACGGGAAGGGTTGATTGTTTGGCAATCCCTTTCTTTGCCAGGGTCAGGGCTTTTTTCAATAGCTTTGTTTCAATTACGATAGACATTTTCTGTTCTCCCTTTGTTGCGCCGGGCCTTATTGCCCGACATCCACATTATAAAACACCCCACTGACTAGCGGGGTGTTCTCTCATGTTGCGCTAATGTTACGAGCTGATCGGTCAGACGGCGATAACGACCTGCCCCAACGACCGGCCCCGGTCGATGAAGCGGTCGAGGGCGGGGTCGCCCCCGGCGAGGTCGGCGGCATTATAAGGAGTCGGAGAGCCATTATAAGAGGCCGGAGTTCCATCCGGGCGCGAGAGCAGCACCAGCGCCGTGCCGAAGTGTCCCGTCTGTGTGGGTGCGTCCTCGGCACGCCAGAACGAGAGCCTGCCACGAATGAGCAGCACGGGGCATGTGTCCAGCGCCTCCTGGAACCAGCGCGTCTCCGTTTTGCTGTTGGCGAGGAAGATGCCCGCGTGGAAGTGACCCGCGTCGAACTCAGCCTTCATCTTGCGCCACCATTTGTAGACGGTGTTGCCCCGGCCATACGGCGGATTGCACCACACGGTCGGATTTCGTTGATCAGTCATCCAAATTTGGCGCAGGCCATCATCCTGTTCGGTGAAATAGCGCCGGGCCTGAATGATGTTGTTGGCCGAGGCGCATGATGCCGGATCGAGATCGGCGCGATTGCCAAACACATACTCGGCAAACTGGATGATGTGCGTCGGTGTATACCATTCCGGTCGGTATCCTTGCGGATGTGGGTTGTAATTCTCTGCCATTGTCATTCTCCTTGCTGTCCGGCAGAGCCGGAGTAGAGAGGGGGGTGGTCTGGAGTCCAGAGGAACCCCCCCCTGGTTAAAAGTCCGAAGGAACCCCGGCGTACTTGCGCCTGTCCTTCTCCACGGCGACCGAGTTGTGCCACCTTGCCGGGAAGTGGCCGTTAACCCCGCAGTTGGCGCAGCACAAATCGTAACCATCCCACTCCAGCGCCTCGCCGCAGCGCGGGCAGGCCACAGTCGTCGGCTGTGGAAAGAACTCGTCGTCGTCATCCGGGCGACCCCCGTAGGCCGCGATTCCCGCAGGTGTGTGTCCGTTCATATCTCACCTATTCTTCTGCCAAAACCTTTGCTGCGTAATACATGGCCTTCAGCCCATGCCAGATCGATTTCACAACAAAGAAAACGGTCGAAGCCAGCATGACAAAATTCATGGAACTAAACAGAAAAAAGAACGAGGTGATTGTTCCCGCAATGCAGTACGCGGCAAGGGTCGTGTGGTAGTCCCCTTCTTGCCGCCAGTATTCTTCGTCGTAAAGAGCTTTCCTCGACTCCCGTTTCAGAACCTTCGTGGTAAAGAACCAGAACACAACGGCAAGGGAAACCCACAGGGGGTGGAAGAAAGTCCCCATCCCCAAGAATGTCCACGTTGCGATGAACAGGATAAAGCTAAACATGGTCTTACCCCGCCAGCAGCGCGACAACGCCCGGCATCAGTTCGCCCGGCTTGTCGGCCTGAAACTGCCTGCCGCCCGTGGCCTGGGCCAGCTTCCGCAAGAAGTCCTGGCCCTGGTTGCCTTCCTCTCCGATGAAGATGGTGTGGATCGGCCCCTTGAAAGTCCGGGCCACGGCCATTGCCGCGTACTCGTTGTCCGGCTCACCGTCCGAGATCACCACAATCTCGTACAGGTTGTCGGCCTGCTTGACGTACCGCAGAGCGTTGGTCAGGTTCGTCATCCGGCCAATGCGGGTCGGCACTCCGTCCGGGCAAAAGCGGATGTCGTCCGAGAACTCGAACACCGCCACCGCGCCGGGATAGGCTTCCTGTATCTTCCGCAGTTCTTCCTCGGCTACATCGAACCGCTCTTGGCCGTCACGGGCGTCCATCGAACACATACTGCCCGACTGGTCGATGACCACCACTACCTCGGCGTTGGCAAACGCCTGCTCGACCGTGATACCCTTTTCCTCTGCCACCTGACTGAGACTACCCTTCGTCGGGCCGTCCACTCGCTGTATGTAACTCATGTCGTCTCCTTATACCCAATCGTAATCTACATGGCCGTTGCCACCGGCAACCGTCCACCGTGCCGTCAGTCGCTGGCCCGATGTGTTGATAATATCGTCCCAACCGAGGATGCGGCTCACGGCCAGCTTGGTGCGACCGAACAGCCACTCCCCCTCGACCTTGACATAGCCGCAGCGGTAGCGATCAGGAACCGGCCATACCACGTCTGCCAATGCCGCTTTCTTTGTTCTTGGTGCAGAGCCGACCATCCTCTTGGCCGCATCGTACCGCGCCCGCTTCCGGTCGTTAGCCAGCACCTCGTAAGCCTCGGTGATGAGGATAAACACCTCCGCCGCGCCGGGGTCGCTGTTGGCGTCGGGATGCCACAGCTTCGCCCCGTTGCGATAGCCCTTTTTGATTTCCGCCAGGGTCGCCCGCTCGTTGACGCCCAACATCTCGTAGTAGGTGCTGGCCTGCGTCGGGTCGGTCTTGACTCCAAACCAGTCCTGCAAGGCCGACAGCGGGAAGGAGTAGACCCACTCCCCGCGCTCGTTCATGCCGGATGCCGTGACTTCGCCGCTGGCCCGTCGCCGGGCGTTACCCAGGTAGTTGAGCCGGATGACATCTACCTCTACCTGCATCGTGGCCTGCGCCCCGTTCGCGGCGTCGTGGTAGATGTAACCGTAGTCCTTGAGCGCCTTCAGGATGTCGGGCTTGTATTGAGGCCGCACCCGCCACACCTTGTTGGGCGCGTCCCATTGCCGGGCGTAAGACGGCACGACCAACTTCAGGGCCATGATGAAACCCACGTCATAGACCGACTGTAGCACCAGTTCGCCGTCCTCAGTCCACAGATTCGCCGTTCTTGTTCCTCTCGACATTGCTGTTCTCCAGTATCCACTTTACTCGCCCGCCAGGGTGACTGTCCACAACCTTACGAACGCTTTCAAATTCTTCTTCGGTCAGCCAAAAAGCTAACCGGCGTTTGCCATTCCTTTGATACGAAGTACAAGCCTTGCGTTGCTTGTGTATCTTGCCGCAATGAGGACAGGGCGTGACTTCCATTGGCAGCGGTTCTTGCCTGACGCCCAGGGCATACTCAATACGGGGAGACTTACATTCTCCTAAAGCAACGCGCCTAATAAGTGCGTGGCTAACTTGCTGATCCTTATCTATAAGTGGATTGATTTTTTCGGCAAGGGAGCGCCATGAATGGCCTTCGTTTTTTAGTTTTGCCAGGAGAAGCATGATCTCAGTTGGCTCTCCCTTGAACCGATCTTCGGTAATCAAGTCGCGCCTACGTCCACCCACATTTCGATGCTTTGCAACCTCGTTGCATTGATACTTCAAATCCCACTGGTGAGAAACCTCGGAACCCTTCATGCCTCGTACTCTTGGTCGTACTCAGGGTCGGTGTAATCCCCGGCCCGGTTGCTGGCGGCGCGAAGCTCCTGTGCCGTCGCAATGGCGGCGTATATCCCCGCCTGTCGCAGCAGGCGCTCGCATATCATGTCAATTACCTCGACCGACAGGTCGGGTCTTTTCCTCGTATCCTCGTAGGCCAACATCGCCTGTTTTGCTCGTTTAAGGGCGTCCATTACTCGTCTCCCCCCGGCCCATCATAAAACGAGGACAAGACCAGCGCCACCGAAACCACGATACCAATCACCAAAATCACCACTTCACGTTCCATTTTATGTTCTCCTGTCACAGTTTTTTCCACACCCGTATTATAACAAAAGCCCCCTGTCTTTAGGGGGCTTTCTCATCAACTGCTTATCTTCGTCAACTCCTGCCACGGCATCACCAGCCGGGGTGGTCTGACCAGTACCGTGTCCAGCGCCTTCCTGCGGAACCGCTCCCGCGAGACCAGCCCGACCACGGCCACGGTATCCGGTTCCTTGCCGGGCCAGCACAGGATGGCGATGTCGGCACGAAAGTCCGACATGTCGGGCAGTATGAGCAAGTCCTTTCCCCAGCCGCTTCGCATCTTCACGTCAAACGTCAGACCACCCCACGACAGGTCTGCGCCGCCGTCACCGTCGGGCAGGATACGGTCGTTGAATGGGGTGCGCAGCCAGCGGCAAACCGCCATCTCAGCCATCGCGCCAAGCACGTGGATATGCTCGTCGCTGTCGGCGAGGGAGTGCTTGCGCGTGGCGATACCGCGTCGCGCCTTGTCCGCGTTACGTTCCGCGCCAATCCGGTGTGCCACAGCCAGGTCGTCAGGTGAAAGGGAAAGCGCGATCATCTTTTTATTTTCCCCTTATAGCGATTCGTCGTTCGTCCGCGTACTTCGCGGCATGTTGCGATAGACATACAGTCCTGCCAGCGCCAGAGCGCCCACGAGAATAACGAGCACCCACGACAGGAGGTCATCACGACTCAACACCATCACCAACATGACCCCAAACAGGACAAAAGGAACAGCAACAAGTAACCGATAAACTTTCTCTTTCATTTGTTCTCCTTGTACACCCGCCCGACCCGACTTCGCAGGGCGTCAAAGTTGGGCCGGGCAACGGAAGTCTCTATCGCGAATAGCCCTGTATTATGCTGCGGCATATAGCCGGATAGCCAAGTTAAACACCGTCCCAGACGTTCGCCATAGCGAGGTCGGGATCGGTCGCTTTGTTGTCCAGTATGTAGGCGAAGACGTGACCGGCAGGAAAGCTGTCACCCCGCTGTTTCAGCACGCCGACGAACATCAGGTTTTCAACTACGGTAATCTGCTGGTTGCGGTACTCCAGGTTCGTCCCCAACGGGAAGTTCCTGGCGGCAACAGACAGGGAGATAATCCGGTCGGCGCGTTGGGCAATGTTAGCCGTCTCCTGCCCATCGTACATCGACGGCAGGTGGAGCGCCTTCCACATGGCCGTCATCTCCGGGGTCTGCTTGGCCTGCACGCCGAGGATCACGGAGCAGTCAAACTGCGACCCGATGACCCGGCAGGTGTCCACGTCGCGGGACACCTGGAGACGGCGCTGCTTGTCGATGTCGCGCTCTTTCCGCACCACGGGGTCGAGCGGCAGGGATTGCAGGTAGTCGATGAACACGGCGGCGATCTTGCGCGGCGTGCCGTCTACCTGCCCCTTCTCCAGCATGTCCAGCCCCTTGCGGATGTTGGTCAGGTGTATCTCGGAACCGTCCCGGCCCAGGCGCGTGGCGATGGTGTAGAGCGGCACTCCGGCAATGGACGCAGCGGCGCGTAGCAGCACCTTCATATCTAGACCGTTCCGGCTGACAATATCCCGGTAGCCGATGCCGCTCTCGGCGGAGACCCGGTTCATCGCCAGATAGTCCGCCGACACCTCGGTATCGACCCACACAATCACCTCGTCCCGGTTGCGGCTCTGGAGATACTTAATCATCCGCCGCATCCAGCGGTTCATAAACCAGGACTTACCGTTGTGGGTCTGCGCCTGCACGATGGTCAGGCTCCCCGGCTCCAGCGGCACGAAGTAGTTCTCCATGCCGGGCAAGCCCATCGGCATCAGGCGCTCCCGGTTATCGTGCAACCGTTGGACAGCCTGCACGCCGAGGACGCCAAGCTCGGCAGGGGTGACGATATGCCGCTCGTCGCTCACAGCACACCCCACTCACCAAACTCGTCCTGCACCATGATGTCATCAAAGCCCATGTCGCCCCAACACTCTTGCAAGTCTCTTTCGACCTGGGCCATGTAATCGTCAAGCTCAAACCAGCCCTGCGCGTTCTGCACCGGACGCAGGCCAAAGACCGCTTCCTCGCAGGCCACAGCCAGAGCGCCGGTCGCTTCGATTGTCGGGCGGATGTCGCCCACTTTAGGGGAGAATGTTGAGTCCGATTCGTTTGTAGTCGCGGTCATCACTGTCGATCTCCTTTGGTAGTTGTTCTCGTTCTGCGTACCATCTCCACAGGATGCCCTTCGTCATGTGGTAAGCATCCAGTTGCAAACACGTCCCGTTGGGTGAGCGGTAGAGCGCCGTCGCTCCCTTGCCGGAGACCCAACCGGCCTGTCGTAGCTGCTTCGTTAGCTGAGTCCGTGTCCAACTCATAATGTTAAGCCGGTCAGGTCACGAAACCGGCCCATTCCTGTACACCACCGAGTCCGGCGGAGGACTCGGACTGTGACCTCGAACGTTAGTCCACGCTCGCCTCGATGGACATAGTATAACACCGTTACAACCACATGGGCCTGTCTCTCATCTGCCTCTAAGGTGCGTGATAGCCTTCGGGGTCAAAGGTCTCCAGGTCATCCCGGATGGCGCTGTAGTTGACGCCGTTGTGGTAATGGTCGAACGTCATGTTGATGCTGTAATGAATCACACCGGCAAACCCGCTGGTTGCACCAGAGATCACCAGCCCCGGCTCGTCGGACATAAAGTAGGCGTCCTGGTTGCCGCAGATGACCATGACCGGCCCGCCCGTCGGCGAGACCAGTTGCCACACGGTTCCAGGCTCTCTCTTGCCAGCAATGCCAATCATATGTACATCCACAACCGCTGCGTTGGGGTAAGTCAGCACCGTCTGGATTGCTTCCCACTCCCGGCCCGGCGCGACCATGTAAGCCTCGCTTTCGGGAAAGATCGTCATCTCTACATTGGTCGGCGGGTTGGTAATGCCCACGACTCGGTTACTCATAAGGTTTTGTACATGGTTGTAAGTCGTGGACATACCAATAGAGATGCGCGTGACCAGCAATGAGCCACCCCCGGCCAGATGGCTCATCTTAAACAAAGCATAGGTCAACATATAACCCTGCCGCGCCATACTATTCGTCCAGATCGCTCAGGAGTTCGGCAAGGTTCGGCACGTCGCGGCGCGGTTGGCCCTGCGGCACGTCGCGGCGCGGCTGGTTGCGCTGCTGATGGCGGTTGTTGTTGCCGCCACCACTGTTGCCGCCCCGCTGCTCGGCTTGTTTCAGGATGCGCTCGGCATCGCGGAAGGCCACGGTGATGCTGGCCCGCAGCTTGGCAAACTCCTTAATCGCGTCCGGGAACAGCGTCACGACCATCGCGCTGCTGGCGGTGATAAACAACTCCGCGCCAATCGTGAAGTAGATAAACGTCAGCGCCGCCGACACCCATACCGTGCGGTTAATCTGCGGATTGCTGCCGTCCAGCGGGAACAGGGCAGCATCGCTGCGAAACTGCACATCCGACACGAAATCCAACACGAACCACAGGATCGCCGCCGCCAGCGCCCACTTGCGCGACGTGTCCAGCGACCACAGGCCCAGGAACACGATCTGCCCAACCCACGGGGTAATCGCCATAACCAAACGCATCCACTCCCACGACACGGTGCGAATACCAAACGCCTGCTCCAGAAATATCAACCCTTCGTAAGAGGACATCCAATCTTCCAGTGATAGGGAGATGCCAATACCGAAGGCAACCAATGCGATGATAAACATACTGAATGACATCGGCCCGCCCCGCACCTTGCTACTCAACGTATCCCAAATGTTTTGACCAGCCATCGTTATTCTCCTATAACCGACTCGTTATTTTGTAACCGACCCGTTATTGGCCGGTTATTTAACCAATTCGTTACGTCCACGGTGGGGGAGAGGGGTATCGTTCTTGCCACCACATCACCCGCCACCAACCGTTGTTGCAATCTACGCAACACGCCGGGCGCACTTGGCGTCCACGCATAGCGCGTTTGCCCATTCGCAATCACAGTCGTCGCCGCCCGGATGCGACACATCAACTGCGGGAACGGGATCGTCCCGTCGCTCTCTCGCGGTGAGTAGAACCGCTGGTCTACCCACTGACCCACGGCCTCGCGGGACAGGACGGCATCCGGCTGTTCCACGTAGGCGATAAGACCGGCAAGGTCGGTCTCCTTCAGCCATTGCCACGTCCTGTCGTTGGGCTGCGGCTCGGCCACTGGCTGCGGCTGTACCGGCTGTACCGGCTCTGGTTCCACAACTGGCGCAGACACCGGTCGCTGGTAGTAGAGCAGCAGCGCCGCCGAGGTCAGGCTGTAGGTGACAATGCCGAAAAGCGCCACGGCCAGCCAGATGTGGGCCGGGGGAACGCCGTCATTGATGGAGATCAAGACCACCAGGATCAGGCCCATCACCACCAGCGCCACGTTACGGGCGATAGAGGCGGCGAATTGTCGCGCTTCGTAATAGTCCATTGTCACTCCAAAGGTGGTAGGGGTTGGGATACTGGGTAACTTTTATATGGGGGTGTCTCTTTTGCACCCAACCCCTGACCATATTGTATCAGCATTTCGTCATATGCCTTTAGTCAAAGTCCTCATCCGAGTAGAAGGCCGGATAGCCGTCCGGCAAATCCTCGTTAGTGTCGATGACTGTTTCTGTATCAAACGCGCCGTCATATACCGAAGCGCGGCGGGCATTGATACTCGTATAGTCGTCATATTCCCATGTACCATGTGTTAGTGCCATAGATCGCGCCCGGTTGCGGTGGGGCGCAAATATCAATAGCGCACCATCACCGCTGTCACCTGGAATAATTGCATATGCTTTCACATTTCACCTGTATCAGCGCCAGCCGAACGGCGCTGCTAATGCCGTCTCGTCCCCCTCGTGGGGAACCCCGACCGGCAGACCTTCCAGCCGTCGCCACACCAGCCACAGGTGCTTCAGCCACAGCTTCGCCACGTAGCGCCTGCCGCGTGCCTTCGTCACATTCTCGCGCACTCCGGCTTGCAACAGCCGCTTGCGGTATGCCACGTAAACCGCGTGGTACGGTCGGCAGGCTGGCATCGACAGGCGGTAGGCCAGCTTTGTCATCGCCCCATACGCGGCTGCGGAGTAGGTTATCTGCCCCGGCGCGATAATGCTGTACACCCGGTCGGGATAGCCGTGAACCACGCCCAACCCACAGTAGCGCCAGAACCCTGCCGGGCTGTCGGCCCGCTTCGGGTCAAGCTGCGTCAACACCGACAGGACATCCAGCAGCGGGACGGCCATCACGCCCATCGCGCTCCACAGAACCGGCACGTCCACCACGTAGGCTTCCATCTCGCGCTTTAGCGCGGCGCGGGTCTCCACCACGCGGGCGTTGAGCGCCAGGGAGATGTCAGCGGCATCAGTCATGCCCCGCTTGCGCCAGTTCGTGCCGCGCACCCTGGTCGAGACCTGCAACCGCAGCAGATACCTGTCCAGTTCGGCCACTTCCCGCAGGCGGTGAGGAATGGGTGGCGATGCCGCTGTTTTCTTAACCTTCGCTCTCATTCAGTTCCCGTATCCGCTCCCGTGCCATATTGCAATATTCTTCGGAGATGTCAATCCCGATCCAATCGCGTTTCAGGACTTCGGCGGCTACCGCCGTGCTACCTGACCCGATGAAGGGGTCTAGCACAACCTTTGCGGTAGTAGACTGGATACAACGTTGCGCCAGTTCAACCGGAAAAGAGGCGGGGTGAGGGTTGTTAAAGTCTTGGCGAATGTCCCAAATATCCCCTAGCGCGTTTGCTTTGGGAGCAAGCTTAAAATCAGGCTTGCAAATGAGATAGATAACTTCATAGGTGGGCAAAAAGTAGCCTGGGTTGAAATTTATACCGCCCTTTCTTTTCCAGATGATAATTTGGCGAACCGGAAAACCTTCTACAATATCCTGTCTATCTTGAAGCAATCCCCCCTGTACGCGCCACTTGTGATTGTAGAATATTGCTCCATTCTCAGGAAGCAAGCGCATCATAGCCTTTAGGCTTTCCCTTTGCCACGCCACATAAACATCATGGGGCATATCATCTTTGCTTGTATCGTACCCGTCTAAAAGCTTGGCATTTGCCCATTTCCCCCCGCTTCCGTTCTTCATTCCGTTTCCGGTGCTGTTTCGCAGGTTATAAGGTGGGCTGGTAACAATTAAGTCAACCGAACCGGCTGGCATTTGATTCATTAGCTCAACTGCATCCCCTAGATGAATCTTGTTGAGCCATTTATCCGTTTTCATCGTCATTCAGTTCCCGTATCCGCTCTTGCAAGTTCGCCCAAATATCTTCGGGGTACATATTCTCCATGAACTCAGCCGCTTCCGGCGAACTCTGGCAGAACTCATGCACCGCCAGCACGTAATCCGTCTCGGCCAGCGCCAGCTTCTCCGCCGCGATGTCCAGTTCAACCTTCGCCGCGTCCACGATCTGTGCCAATTCGTTCAGGCGTTGGATCGTCGCCAGCCCGGTTAAGAACAAGTCAACTTTCATATCACATCCAAGATTGATAGTATGGTCATCGCCATGAACGTGGCGAATACTACGGCAAAAAACGCCGATATACCCTTGTCTTTTTGCAATTCACTCGCAGCAAAAGCTAGGAAGAAAAAGCAAGAAAGCAAGCTAACTGACAATGAAATCAACATCCAGTTCATAGCACACCAAACTGCGTCAGGATTCCCCACAGCGTCAGCGAGGAAAACAACGCGGTTAAAATAGCCGCCAGTACCTTGCCGCCATCGGCCTTCACGTTCACGAAAATCAGAATGAGAAAGGCCATGCTTGCAAAAGCGCAAGCGAATACAAATGCCGCACCCCATAGTTCTTGTGTCATAATGGCGTCTCCGTCGCCTGTGCCAGATACAATCGCTCAAACACATCCAGTTCAAAACCGTCCAACAGCATGTCGTCTATCTTGCCCGGCAGGGACACGTAGCGGGTGTGTTCAAAGTGCTTACCGACCCGCTTCTTCTCCTGCGTTGTCGCGTCGGGGTCAAGCAGCAGGAACACGTCTGCCCCGTGGATGTCCTCGGCCAGCCGCTCGGACTCGTTGCGACCCGGCGTCTTGGTCGTCACGCCCACGATGTTGTAGGGCCGGTTCAACTCCACCGCCAGCCGCCAGAACAGCACCGCCGCCTTAATCGCCCCTTCACAGACGATGACCGGCCAGCCCTCGGTGAGTGGTCTTGTCCAGTACGGCACGGCGGGATAGCCGGACTCAAAGCGGTACTTGCCACTCCCGTCCGTATCCAGCAGCCGGTACTGCACGGTCTCCACCGCCCACTCCCGGTTGTGAAAGGGAATGGACAGCGCCTCATGGCCCTGGAACACCGTGTAGCCCAGGTCAAACCAGTCCTGCGCCTCGTCGGGCAGACCGCGCTTGCGCCATGCCACGCGACCGGCATCCCGCATCGCGTCATGGTAGCCCCGCCAGTACGCGGCCTCGGTGAGCTTCTGCACCCGCTCGTCACGCAGCAGGCGCTCCTGCTCAATGCGTTCCTGCCGCTTGCGGGCGTACTCCGCCAGTTCTTCCGGCGTCAGCTTCTTCTTGCCGTCCATAAACCCCTTCAGGCCACATTGCCTGCACCAATATCGGTCGCCATGCACCCCGTTGGCGGCGAAGATCACGAACCTGTCCTCACCCCCGCACTTCGGGCAGGGCGACGACCATTCCGCTGGCCCCTTGCGCCGCGCTACCGCAGCCTGGGCCGGGAATAGAGAATACGCCGCTAGTGGAAAATCAGCACGCATACCGTTGTTCTCCATTGACGGTAAACCGCTTTACTGTTTGTCTTTCTTGCGCGGCCCCAGGTTGGGCATAGGCGGGTCTGGGAGTAGTTCCTGTTCTTCCCGGTTCTCCCGGCGCTTCACCGTGTCGTCGGTGTAGACCACGACCACGCCCATCTGCGTCAGACCTTCCACCAGTAACTTGACTATGGTATCCCGGTGCAGAAAGTCGGCAAACAGTTCGTCTATGATTTCTTCCGCTTTGCGTTCGATGTCGTCCATACCACACATGATAGAGCGATAAGAATAGGGGCGCAATGGCTTGCGGCCAGTTACTCATGTATGTTAATCTGTCTCTCATGCAAGACATCTTTTTTCTCACTTCCCCCGTCGAGGGAGCCGTAGTTGAAATAGAGGAATGGGACTTTACCCAAGACCCAACCGGCAAAAAGACCCTGGCGACAGCCACCGTCACCAGGGTCGAACAACGAACTATTGAAGAATGGAATCCAGTCCTAAAGAACCGGGAAGACGTGATCTACACCTACGTCAGCCTGCTGGTCAACGGCAAGGCTTACGTGCGACGAGCCATCGTCGGTGGACTGAAAGAGCCGCTAGTTACTAGAGGCTTTTACCAAAATTCTCACGCTTAATCGTTCGGTGGACACCCTGGTTCGCTCCCAGGCTTAACAGGGCCACCAACAGGAAGTCTATGATCGCCTGCGTGATATTCGCCGGGCAGGTATCCCCGACTTGGCACTTGTAAAACATGACGGCAATGGAGATCAGGGCCACGCCCAGGGCGTTGAGACTGGCCTTCTTGCCGGTCGTCAGACCGGCCCACCAGTCCGCCAGATTGGGAACCCACTCCAGCAGCAGCGACAGCAACACGGAAAACACAACGGCAGGGGTATATTCAATCATCGTTTACCTCGTCAAGTCATAATCGACAGCCCATCTACCCGGTTCCAGCCGGTTAAACAGGACATACAGTTCAGGCTCGTAACGGGCCTCATTCGGGAAGGTCTTTGCCAGCCACTCGGCCACAAGGCCGTCGCAGATGGCGGATTCGGCAAGGTTAAACCTAACCTGCCGGAATAGCTCACCCATCACAAAGAATTGCTCCACGCCGACATAGCCCGGTCGCATGTTGCCGGGGTCGGCCATCAGCGTGTCGGTCGGATGCCCGAAGCCGCTGGCAGGATTGGCCGGGATGTGGTGTCCGCGCAGCATACTGACGAACACGATCTTCTCCGGCATCTTGTCCACCATCGACAGCACCCCGTCCATGTACAGGTCATCGTCGTTGAGAACGCAGTACCGCTCTCCGTCCTTAATCCTGCCGCTCTCTATGAACGCTTGCAGCTTGTAGCAGAACGGGTCAGCACCGGCAGGGATGTCCACCTGTAACGGCAGTATCCACTTGCGCTTGACCGGGAACGGCACATGGCTCACGACAGGATGCCACGTCATCTTCACGTCCTGCTCCTTGAAGTGCCGCAGCAAGACCGGCACGTTCTCAGCACGGGAGAAAGGAGTAATCACATGAATCATAATGGCTTCTACCCAATTATGAGAGTTTTCTCATAAACTTGCATTACGGTTTTTCAAAACGGTACAATAGTGACGTGGAAATCTCAAACGCAAAAGGTTCTTTTCTTCGGTGTCAACCACTCTCAGATAAACCGGATTGTAAACCGCAAATTCTGGACTCATGTCTGAACCTTAACGAATCGTGATGCTCTCCCGCACCATTGGACTCCGCTCTCCCGGTCGAAAGACCTCAACCACGAAAGAGTAGTCGCCGTTGGAAGAACTCCAACCCACCAGCCCGTAGTTCTTGGCGTAGAAGTAGGTCTCCGCAGGCGTAATGGCGTCGGGTTTCAGCAACCAGTGAAGCTCCACGACATCGGCAAAGGGCATAGCGCCCTGCGGATGCCGCCAGGATGCGTGGTGTTTGGCAAGGCGCAGCCAGCTTCTCCGGTAGCCGCTGGCCGGGTTTTCAAGTTTTGCTCCGGTGCTTTTGTCGTAGAACGTGACCAGCGGGTTGCGCTCGTAGGTCTGGCCTGCCGCCATGATCCGCAAGCACCAGCGGGCTTTCATCTCCAATGAGTTCTGCCGCTGCCAGTAGTACATGCCATTGCCCGGTGAGGTGTCGATGCCCCGGTAGATATACTCAGAGTCGAAGTAAAATTCTTCCCACTCGTTGTTCTTCACCAAGTAGAAGGCGCTCCCGTAGCTGGTCTGCGTCTGCATCTGCTGGCTATGTTCCTCGCCCTGCCAGATGACTTTCATCTGGTATATCGTGCCGTCACCCCTGATATAGGGCAGCAGGTCAAGTCCCGCCGGGGCAGGGGGTATGGAAAGGAACGGCGTCAGATAGTCGGTCGGATCGTGGATGCCCTTCGGCCAGCGGTTGCCATCGGCGTCGGTGTAGGTGTTGGTGACATGGCTCAGGCCAAAGTGCAGGTGCGTGCCGGTGGAGTTGCCGGTCGTTCCGGCAAAGCCAATGGTCTGCCCACCTACCACGTAGTCGCCCACATCCAGCATGGCGAAGGCGTTGAGATGCGCGTAGAGCGTCACCCATCCACCGGCATGGGCGATCTTGATGTACTTGCCGTAGTTGCCGCCCTCGTGGACACCCATTACCATGCCGTCTGCTACCGCCAGCACGGGGTCGTTCAGATTGGCCCGCAGGTCGATGCCTTCGTGTCCGGGGAAGCCATACTGCTGGTAGACTTCGGGCCTTGCGCCGAACGCCTGCGTCACGGCAGGAGTGCGCTTGACCGGCCACACGACGAACTCCAGCGTGGCTTCGGGGTCATCTATGAAGTAGATTTTGTCCCACTCCGGCACGCGACACCAGTACACCCGCTGCCGCATGTTGCCCCAATCCATTGCCGCCTGTGTCGCGTACTGCAAGCCCTCGTAGGCCACCCACTTCTCCGGGCCGTAGGGCGTGTAGTTGGCGGTGGACAGGATGTGCTTTTGAAGCGCCGCGTCCAGGTTCGTCGGGGCGGCGGATGTGGCCCGCTCCCATAAGACTTCTTCTAAGGTTTCGTCAGGCATAGGTGGCTCCGGGTTAGGTGGTGGCGGCAAGGGGGTCTCGTCGGCCAGTGGCGGGATGTCCAGGTTCAGCATGGCGTAGGCGATGTGGGCCATATAGGTGTTGACCGTCGCGCCGATGTCGCCCCATGACGCGCCTTTGGTCAAAGACCACAGGACAACACCCTTGATGTGGTCGTAGGCATAATGCTCCCGGTAGGCGTCCAGCAGTTGCGGCATGGCGACTTCCACGACCGGCGCTTCGCGCAGCGTCCAGCCAAACTCGGTGAAGATCATCGTCGGCCACGGCTGCGGCACGTTGCGCCAGCGGCCAATCAGGTACGGCGCGTCCAGATTCTCCACCGTCATCGATCCCTCGTGGAGATCGATGGCGAGATCGTCGGGATGCTTCCGCAGCAGGTCAAGCAGCTTGGTCATCTCCGGCCCGCGCCATTGCCACGACTCCGGCGTTCCCGGCGCAAAGCCAAACACGGTGAACCGCACGCCAGCGGCAAGGGCGTGTTCGCACAGCCTGTAGGCGTGCGCCGCCAGCCACTCGCTGTTGTCCCACTTCCAATTGCCGTCATTCTCGACGTGCTGGAACCACTTGCGATAAGGCCCGCCGCCTTCCGGCAGGTCGGCCTCACCCAGCACAAAGGCGCTCTCGTTGGTGATGCCGCCGTAGACGATCTTGCGGTCAAGCTCTATCGGCCAACGGGCGCTGTGCCACGCCCACTGCGCGTCGGCGGCGTCTCGCGGGTCGATGCGATAATTGGGTATGTCGTTTTCGGTTGTTCGAAAGACCAGACAGGCGGTGCGCTGCTTCTCATACGACCACCCCGCCGCCTTCATCGCCTCCTGCGCTTCGTAGGCAAACCCGGCCCCGTCCATCGCCCCAACTACCGGCGGAATACCAGCAGCGATGAGTGGCGATAAATATCGCTCCCCCCACCCGTCGGCGTAGTTGCTGACGGCTGTCTTAAATCCAATTCGGAGATTCATCATCCACCTCTCACCATCGTATATGACCACACGTGCTTCTTGTCGGGTTCGTACCGCACCGTGCAGTCACGCGGATAGTATTCCCCATGCTCGCGCACAATGGACAGGACGGTTCCACGGCTGCGACCCGTTAGCTTGGCGATACGGTAGGCGTTCGGCTGCTCACGCCATAGCTGTCGGATTCTCTCTACTTCGTCTCTCTGCACGGGTCGCACTCGCTTAACAAGCCCACGCCGACGGACAACATTGCACACCGTACTGTCCCATACCCTTAGCAGGCGAGCGATGGCGCTTATCTGCGCCCCGCGTTCGTACAGGCGGCATATCTGATCACACTCCGTCGCCGTCAATACCCGCCGCGCATCCCGCAGGTCAGAATCCAGCAGGTATTTGGATACAAATGACTTGCTCACCCCACACCGGGCCGCAATCTCATTGATAGTCAGCCCTTCGTAGTACAAGTCCTCTATCTCGGCGCGGACGGAATCAGGGACGCGCTGCGTCATTTTGGCTTCTTGGCCGGTTTCGCGGCAACAGGCCACTTGCCGGACATCACGACGGTGCGCTGACCCGCCGCCTCGCGAATGACCGCCGCGTATGTCTTGTCTGTCGGATCGTAGCTGACGAATACAGCCCGTCGCCCTTCGGTCGAGACATTGACAAGAACAACATCGTCTCCCGTTGCGCCAATCTCGGCCAGCAAGCCGTTAATGTCTTCAATCATTTCCGCCTCCTACTCCGTCTTGATATAGACGTGGATTGTTGCTCGCAGTGTCTCACTGTTGACAGTTGTGACAATTTCGTTGGTTACAGCGTAGTTGGTTCCGGTAATGCCGCCGGACAGCTTGATACCTGTCATGCTGCCGGTCATGTGGGTCGCTATGGACGTAAGCCCGACAGGAACCAGCCACGTGGAAGCGGCGACCGTATCCGGCGCGACAAGCCCGTTCTCGCCAGCCAGTCGCGCCGTCCAGTCCACCCCAAACCACTCAATCGCAGCCGGGTCTTTCGTAAATTGGTCGCTGTCGCTATTATTCATTCCACTTCACCGTAAGGACACGCGCCTTCCCCTGAACGTCGTAAATGCACATCCGGTTCGAGACACTACGCAATCGCGGGTTGACAGGAACCGTATATCGTTGAATGTCAATGGTCGTCGGCATCGTGGCGCTGGCCTTCCAGCCCAAAATCCGCCTTAATATATCTCGCATTAGCTCACCGCCGTAATCGGCTCGGCGTCGGAATCTACCGCGACCGTCTTGGATAGAAGCGGTGTTATTCCGTCCGTCTTGTAGATAGTCCACGCTGTCCCAACGATGGCGCTTTCCAGCGCGGCGGCAATCAAGGCTGCCAGTGTGTGGTCGCCTGCTGTCCCCTCGACGTTCGCGTAGCTGCGGGAGAGAATCGTGTCGGCAATTTTCTGCGCTGCCGCCGTTGCAATCGACCCGGCAGTAATGGCATCGACCTGAATCATGCCCACCGTTACCGCGTCTGCTGCCGGGTTGAACGTAGACAGTCCGTTCACGTCGGATGTCTTGGCTGTGCCGTAGGCCGCCAGCGCCGCAGCAGCAGCGGCCTGTGCCCCGGCGCTGTCCAAATCGTGAAGCATCCCGATAGCCGCCAGCACCGCGTCATCCGCCGCCGCCAAAGCCGTCGCCAACTCACTGTTGGTCGGCAGGTCAGCCACCTCTGCCGAAGTTGCCAGACCGCTTTGTATTTCTGCCGTTGCGTCGGATGCCAGCGCCGCCGCCGTGACGGAGTTCGCCGCCAGTGTCATGGCCGCTCCAACCGGCGCGGCGGACTTGGCCGCATCGTAGGCAGTCGTAAGTTCAAAACCGCTCTTGCCGGTCAACTCCCGCGTCGCGTACTCCCACACCTCCTGCGCGGTAGCGCCGCCACCGCCACCGCCACCGGACGTTAGCTCTCGTGTGACGTAACTCCATACCTGCGCCGCCGTCAGCGTGGACATCCCGCTTACCGCCGTGTCCAGTTCACCTTTTGTCGGCGGATCGTAGGCCGTAAGAGCCGCCGCCGCCGCTGTCTGTGCCTGCGCTTGAGACAGGTTGTTCAGCGCCGCCACCGATGCCGCCGTTGCCAGTCCGCTCACATCGGCCTTGTACGTCCCTGCCGCGTCGCTGTGGGCCAACGTGCCGGATACGTTCAATTTGTCCAAATACCCCGCACGCGCCGACGTAATCCGCGTCTCCAGGTCGTCAACCATGTCATCGACTGTCTGTAAGGCCGATGCCGACGCTGCGCTCTTGGCCGCGTCGTAGGCCGCGACAAGTTCAAAGCCTGTCTTGCCGGTTAGCTCGCGGGTAGCATATGACCATACGTCACCAGCCGTCAGACCACCGCCACCGCCGCCGGATGTCAATTCGCGGGTGACGTAGCTCCATACCTGCGCCGCTGTCAGTGTCGATAATCCCGACAGTTCCCCGGCGGCAAGGGTTACGTCGTCGGTTGCCGGATTGAAGTAATCGCCAGTCGGCAGCGTTCTGGCGTTAAACTCCGCGTTCGTGGGAATGTCGCCTAGCTGCGTGTCCAGATTGGCCGACGCCAACCCTACCGCCGACCTCGTTCCTGCTGCATCAAGCGGTGCAGTATAGCTAAACGTCGCCATCCGGCTCGTTATGGCCGCGTCGATACGGTCAATCAGCAGCTTGCCGATACTGCCGACCGTAGTCAGCGCCGACGTTGCTGCATCCCATATTGCCTGTACCCCGGCAGGGGACAGGGAGTATCCCGTCTTGTCGCTGTTGGTTCCGACCGTCACCGAGAACCCGAAGGCCGACAGGGTGCGTGACGCGGATGACCACACTTTGTCCGCGCCGGTCTGACTAATACCCACGTCGTTCGTGACTGTGGTCACTGTGGGGATGACCGCGCCGGTGTGGGTTGCCGCCGCCAGCTTCACCGTATCGGTCGCCGGGTCGAAGTAGTTGGCAGCCGCCAGCGTGCGTGCGTTAAACTCCGCGTTCGTGGGAATGTCCTGAATCAGGCCGTCCAGTGTGGTCGATGTGTCAACCAGAATGGCGTCCACATTGTCGTCTATCGTCTGTAACGCTGTCGCCGTTGCCAATCCGCTTTGTATTTCTGTTACGGCATCGGAGGAAATGGCGTCGGCGTCTATGGCTCCGGTGGCGATAACCGCCGCCGTTATCGCGCCGGTCGCCAATGTCATGGCACTCCCCACGGCTGCGGGTGATGCCGGTAACGTGTCGGACTTCGCCTTTATTCCGTCAATCAGCAGGTCGAGCCGTCCACCGTTGACCCAATCGGTCTGTAACTCATTGGTATCCGCCAGAATCGCAGCAATCTCGGTGTCTATGTACCCCGTCGCCGTTGCCAATGCCGTCGCCGTAGCTAGTCCGCTCTGCAACTCCGTTACTGCGTCAGAGGCAACGACAGCAGCGGTCAGAGCGTTGTCGGCCAGAAGTACCTTACCGCCGCTCGTGTCAATCTCACCCGCCCCTGTGCCGTCCTTAATCGTCACCTTCGGGTATCCGGCGCTGTCCACCCCCGGAATTGCCGTTCCGCTCCATGCCGTCACGTTGGCGGGGATGTCCTCAGCTTCGGCGGGATAGAGCACAATCGGCGTGGTCTTTGCCCCGCTGGTTGAGGTTTTCACGATGATGACTACCGCGTCGGCGTTCATCTCCGTTGAGGTCAATTCGAGGTAGTACATGCCGGACGACGTAGCAACTTCCGTCGCCTCGCTCGTGCAGTCGGTGAATGTTCCGCCGTCCTTCGATATTTCGCTATCCAGCCCCGTCGCGCCGGTAACGAGATCGCCGTCGGCGTCCAAAATAGGAAAATACACTCGATAAGCCGTGTTCTTTAGCGGCACAGGCCGCGCATCGCCACTAGCCATGATTTACCATCCCTGCGCACCGTGCGCCTTTCTCATTCCCGGAATCTGGCGCCCCCGCGCAGTCATCGGTTGCCCACTGGTCGGCGCTTCATAACTAATCACCAGCTTCGCCGCCTGCGTTGAATCGCCGTCATACGAACGAACGCGCATAAGCGACGACGAGCTATTCCCCTTGACGACGAGGGGCAAGCACGGAGTCGAAGGATACGGCGCTCCAGTCCTGGGCCAGCCCGGCCTATCAATGATTTCCTGAATCACCGTCTTTATATCCGGTGACGTTTTCCAGCCCGTGCCGATGAAAGACGCCGACCACACGACCCCTGCCGCCGTCGGCGTGAGGTTGCTTATCTCGTTGGTCGTACCAAGGAAGGGGGTAGAGTAATCCGCGTCATATCCGTAGAGCGTCACATTCGGGTCATCGAAACTCCCGGACACAAAATATAGTTCCTGATAGGCGCTGGTGATCGTCGTGCCTTTGAGATCAGCGAACGCAGCGGCGCTAAATAACAGCCCGATGTACTGAGTCGCGGCGTTGGCATTCAGCACGTTGCTGGTCACTTCAACCGTCCCCGTGCCCAACTCCTGCGCGTCAAGTTGCCAGTGGTCTATCTGAACCGTGATTGTTGTCATGTCAGCCTTCGCTGCTTGAGCCGCCGTCACTCGTCGCCAACATCTCGGTTAATAGCTCAATCTTTCCGTTTAGATATGCAATAACCTGATTGGCCTGCATTACTGCATCGTCCCGTTCTTTTACGAGTGTCGCCAGCTTGTCCGCCATTTCTTCTTTCGTCATCATTAACCTCCGTTTGGCCGTCGAATTGACACCAAACGACTCAACTCAATCAATTTCCCTATGTCCTCCGCTGATTGTACCAGCGATGTCGCCCGTTGTACACGCACCGTCCCGCTCAGGTCGTCCGGCTCGATGCCAAGCTGGAAGGCAAGGTCGTCTATCTCGGCACTATTAAACAAGCGCGCAATGCGCTGCTGTAGCTCGGCGCGGTTGACATCCGATAGCAACTCACTTCCTACTTCGTCGGATGGTGATGGGGGAATATCAATAACACCCGTCCCCTTCAGCAGCCCGACCAGCACGCGAGAGTACTCGCGCCATGACTCGACCCGCTGCGACAACTCCATAATTCTCTTGTGATCAGCGCTCCGTTGCGCTTCCATCTCTCGCATCCGGCGAGACAAGTCATCTACCGTCCCGTACAGTGTGTGGAGAATGGTCGGCGTATCGTCGTGAATTTCATCATCATTTACCCGCCAACGCCAGTAAAGCCCCAATGATATAACACCCGGCATGGACACCAGTACAGCCAGTGATAGCGCCGTTATAAAGTCGTACATTACTTAGTGCCAAAACGCTCTTTTATCCGTAACAAGAAAACCGCTCCAAACAGGATGACTTCCAACAGTCGCCCCGCAGAACTTATATTTAGTGCAAGCTCTGTGCCGCTGCGGATATAACCGGCCAGCAGTAGCAGGTAGAAGATGATCGTGTAAACGGCAATCGACAGGGGTAGAATCAACAGGAAACGCTCTCCCGCTCCTGCCCCTCGCCAAAGAACGGCAATCGCCATGACGAGCATCACCCAACTCACCATAACTACCCATTGGGTCATTGTCAACATATCACCCTCCAGCGCTTAACGCTTCCACCTTCCGGTTAAGCTGCCAAATCGCCCCGACCAACAGCCTGTTTAACGCCGCGCCGTTGATAAATCCACCATCGCTCATCACACCGGCATCAACCAGGCTCTGTCGATTGTACGTCACAAACTCGTCCCATGCATCGTCAATTGTTCCTGACCACACCTCCCGCGACAGGGTTCGCAGCAGCCCGATGTCGTCGTGGTCGTCGTAGGCCGACCCCGTGCCGTCGTAGTGGAAGTCGCCGTTACCTTTGATAATGAAGCGGGTTGTGCCGTTATTTTTGACGGCAAACAGGTTGCCGGTATTAGAGAGTGCCGTCGCACTCGTTCCACTTTTCTTGCTGGAAGATACTGAAGTTGCCGCGCCGGATGTCGTTGCTGTTGTGGTGTACTCGCCCGTTGCGTAGGATTCAAATTCCATCGCGCTTCCGCCTTCGCAGTACGCCTTTAGCGATATTCCCCCATAATTGCCGCCCGTGTGTCCCATTCGCCCGGCTATGGTCGTGCTCTCCAAGCTTGTCATCCCATGATCAAGACGGTAATCCTCCCACCACATCCCGCCATAGCTCCTATCAATCTCAAGGTTTCCTCTGAGTTGAAGCTGCCCTGTCGTCATTATCCGTGCTGCCGTCAACTCAATAAGATTGGCTGCTGACCCGCTGTCGGACTTCCACATCTGAATGTTTACATCGCTGTAATTGTAAACGAAATCATCAGCCCCAACCCCCAGGTACATTTGCTTTGCGCCGTTGTATCGCCTGACCGACATAGCGCCGACCAGCCCGTCGGATGTATCCTTCCACAGGAGCGACTTCTCATATTCGAAGGTACTCCCGGCAGCGAGATTGAGGAAGGAGATGCCGCTGGCGGTAATGGCAGAAGCCTGAACCCCGCTTTTGTACATAGTGATATTGACATTGCGCATGTCCACGCCTGCGTCGCTGACCACAACATACTTGGCGGCTGTAGTCGTGTCGCTTAGGTCGGTTCCCGCCGCCAGGCCCCACTCGTCACTTGACTTGCCAAGCACCCCCTTCAGGTTGCCCACTCGCACACGCGGTTTGATGGCCGGGAATACCCCTCCCCAACTGGCGGATGTCTTTTTGTCAACAGTAAATACGTCGATGAACGGCGATTCGGTTCCGACACTGGCGTTGTTGCCGGATGATGTAACGTCACCCTCGCTTGTAAACTTGATACCTCCGACGTAGCCGCTGGAACCGACCTTTGTCCACATCACCGCCGCCGTTCCCGGCGGTATCTCGTATCCCGTCACCGCCGTTGACATGGACGAAGCCTGCCCCCCCGCTCGCAAGATACAGGTCAGGATGTATGTGCCGGGAATACCCGCCGCCAGGTTCCTGTCACCCAAAGAGCCGTATATGGATGTTACTTCGGCATAGATGTCATACAGCGTCAGTGACCCGCCGGTGTTCGGCCCCATAGGTTTCATGCGTATGATGGAGCCGACCGGAAAATAGTTGTAGGCCGTCATGTAACTGCCGTTCACCGCCAGCGTAAACGACCCGTTTATCGCAGGCAGGATGTTGTCGCTCGTGCTTGGGCGTGGCTTGGCAACAGTCGAAACGGTCTTCACCAGAAATGTGCCGCCTGTCGCGTGCATCTCGTCGGCTACAAACGTCGTGGCGTGCAGTTCGCCCCGCGCCACGATGTTGTTGAACTCGGCATCGCCGTTGGCTGATATTTGCCACCCCTTCATACCGGAAACGAATCCGGGATTGGCGCTCTCCAGGTCGCCGCCGCCCGTGATGCGTATCAAGCCTTGCCCGCCGCTGTTCTCCATTCGCAGGAGATCGCCCGTCTGACTTGCCAGTTGTTTCAGGTACAACGTGTGGTCGCTGAGAACAAACGACTGAATAAACGCCGTCGCCCCTGCCTGCCATGACTGATTGCCGATACCCATCCGTTTAATTGTCAACTCACCGCCGCTACCGCTCTTGAGCAGGCTGCCATACGTCGAGCGTGTATCATCGTATGCGGTGACGGCATGGCTGTGATTGATACTTGATACGCCGTTGGTGGACGTGGCGCTCAGCGTGGATGGCGTGCCCAGCCGTAAGCCGGAACTGGTTTTTTCAATACCTGAGTTCGTGTGTGTGTAGACACGCAGACCGCTGCTGTCAATCACTAACCCCGGAGTGGTAACATCCAGTCGTATTTTCAGGCCGGTGCTGTCAAGTAGAAGGCCGGGGAAATCGCCGAGCTTTACCCGCAGTCCGTTGCTGTCAACCACAAGCCCCGGACTGGTTGAGGACAACTTTGTCTTCAAGCCCCCGGAGCCAAGCTCAAGCCCTGGGTCGGTGTCGAACTTAATCTTTAGACCGGCAGCATCTTTTTGCAACCCGGACGCACTACTCGTCAGAACGGACAAACCGCTTGGGCTGACATCCAGACCAGGGTCAGTGTTCAGTTTAATCCCTAGCCCCGGATTGACGCCAGTGTCTATTCGCAGCGAGCTTGAAGATGACAGGACAAGCGAGACGGCTTGTCCACTCACGGACAGGGCATCGTTTCCCGCTGTTACCGGCGCGTGATGGGCCGACGCATTGGCGGCATGAGCGGATACATCCACGCCATCCACGGTCTGTGAGCCGGAGAAGGAGATGCTACCCGTCATCGTACCGCCGGTCAGGGGCAGGTAGTTTCCACTCCCCCCGCCACTCGGCGGTGGCGCAGAGGGAACGGAGCGAACTGCAACGGACTTCCCGGAAATGCCACCCTTCGCCATGCGCCGAACCATGCGGTCATACGTGCGAAATCGAGACGCTGTTCGCGCTGCACCGCTTTCCAGACCTGTCGCCCGACTGTTTAGGGTAAGGTCGATTACCGGCCTGTTGCTGCCTGCATCCCACCTTGACGTAATGTCTGTGATTAGCAAGTCCGGCCTGACATAGTAGTTGTGCTGCAACAGGGTACGAACCTGGGACTCTGTGTCAAAATAATGGATGTCAACCGTCTGGCCGACAAATAGCTGCGCGGTTGAGTTTACCTGCACGTCCCTGGCTGTCCAGTTGTACCCGACCGAGCTTTTCTCTCGTAACCACGCGCTCGCGGCAAACGCCAACATGTCCGACGCCGAGGTGTTGGATACCGTCCCGTCGGTTTCCGCCGTAATCTCGGAAAATGACTCTATCTTTCCTGCCACATACCCTGTCGCTTCCAGCACCGGATTCCGCACATACGGATCGGCGTAAAGCCCCAAAACAGCAGGGTCATTGACCACCTCGTTCGGCTCTATCAGAATGTTGATGTCGGGCGAGACCCCGTAAAGCGTGACACCCTCGTCGCCGGACGTGGGGTAGACGCGGCTGAACAACGGGCCGCTCTCCTCGTTGCCGAACTCGCCGTTGACGATTCCGTTGTTCGCTACCTGGTAACTGGACAGGTAAGCGTGCGGCGGATTGGCTATGATGATGTTCTCGCCCGACACGGGACTGGACTTCTGTACGCCCCATGTGATCAAGCGGGACGGCAGCAGGGTGACGGGTAGCAATTCAAGCCGAAACACCGCCTGATGTATGTCGGCAACGGTACGCAGTAAATCCAAAACAGACTGACCGTCCGGTACGTGTGCGCCGCCATCGCCGATGCCGTTTAGACTCGTGCTCCAGCCCGGCGCGTTGGCAACAATCTGTTGAATGTCGTTTTCGGCTGGTTGACTGCGGTCGGACACAACAATTGCCTTGCCGATTGCCGCCGCCGACGGAAATGGGTCGCGAAGCACGACGTACTTGTCACCGCCGCCACTTGGCTCGGTCGCCCCCTCCTCGACAATCGTCGTGTGCGATCCGCTGTTGAGCGTAATGACGACCTTGCTGCCTACATTCATTCCCTCGGTGTTGTTCGGCGTAACCTTCCGCGTCCATACTCCAATCGTTGTGTTGTCGGCGACGCTGCCCGGCAATCCACCTGTCAATGTAACTACCAACCCCTCGACCGAATCCACTATCATGCTGGCTGTGCCGCCCGTTGTCAGCGGTATGTCCAAGAGGTCGGTCTCGCCCACGTCGGCGGTGCTGTTAAGCGTAATCTCCTTGCTGCCCTGCGTTGCCGGTTCCGTAATGGTCTTGGCGATTTCACCGGCAACAGCAATCTTTAACGTCGTGTTGTACGTGGTAAGCTCCCCGATAGGCTCCCACACGAGGTATCGCTCCAGTTCAGACAGGAGTGACCGGCCACCAACACGGACGATATGACCCTGCCCGGTACTGACGGCTTCAAGCGATTCAATGACATAGGCCTCACCCAACGCTCGCATGTGACCGGGGAATCCAAATTCGTAACTGTGGTCGTTGTAGGAAAACACTACGATGCGGCCTATCTGCTCCAGCACGCCATAGGCAGGGGTCACACCCAGCGGCCACGGATAGGTACAGGTAAATGTCCCCAATCCGCTCAGACTGCTTGTCGTCTCGACGCTTAGAAGCTTGCGCGTACTGCCGCCGGACAAGAGTGTCAGATTCTTGTCATAGAAATCCATCGTCAGATCGCGATAGCGCGACAAGTTTGCCATAGCTAACTCCAGTCCCCCAAGCGCTCAAACACAATCTCGACCTGTATGGCGTGTGCACGCCCCGGCGATGCGCCTACCCTGTCGAACATGGAAATGGGACGGACAGGGCCGACGACTACGGAACAGGTATGGGTAGATACGGTGCTGCCTACGTACTCGATGCCATAGAGCGTGCCGGACGCCCCGGCAATGTCGTACAACCCGTCAGCCTGTAAGTTCGCCGCCCTCATATTGGCTCCGCGACACAGAACCACGGCCCGGTATTGTCCCGGCACGGACGCCGCTTGCCACGTGCCGTTCACGTTGTATTTCGCGCCGCTTACGGTCTGTACCACCCCGGATATAAGGGCGTCCCCGCTATCCTCATAAAACACGAGGTCGCGACTGCCGGTGCTCTTGAGCACCGTGGTTGTCGTACTTCCGGCCACGCGCCCTACAAATTGCGTTGGTTCGTAGTTCATATTCTGTATCCGGTCTTGAGAAGTGCGTCCGCCAGCGCGTCACCGGCATCTCTGGCGGATTGAATGATAACGGTTCGCGCCTGCTCGGTGTCAACCTTTCCATAGAAGTTGTTCTGCACAGAGACGCTGTTGCTGCTGCTCCCCATGCCCCGATTCAGTTCATCCAGAAAACCGACACCCAGCTTCTCGACAGCTTCCGGGCGAAGGACGTACTCTCCAGCATGGACGATTGCCGCCATAGGGTTCCCCTTGCCGCCTCGCACGTAACCGCCCCTGCCGTATTGCTGATGTGGGCCGGAGCCACCGCCCGGATTGCCGCCGCCTGATCCGCCGGGCCTCACCTCGACAGATGTAGAGTCGGGCATGTTATTGGGTGGTCTGTAAACCCCCTGTATGACCAGCTCCACGCGCTTTCCTTCAATCTCGCTTACGAGATCGGATAGCTGCTTTCGCGCCGGGTCGGTGTTGGCGTCCACGACCATTCGATTTGCTGTCCCCTGGATAACGCCCGTCGCCTGTGCCACCGCCGCTAATGCCGGGTCGAGATTGGCGTTAACATCCAGGTTCCCCTGAAAGGCAGGGTCTTTGCGGTCTGTGCGAAAGTCCTGCATGATTTGGGACTTGGCTTCACCCAAGTCCGCCCGAATCTTGACCTTAATCTCCGCCATCGAGAGATCGGATTGCAACATGGCGATGATGCGGTCGGCAGCCTCCTTGCTGTTCTCTATCGTGATGTCGCCAACCTGAACGCCCAACGCCAGGTCTTTCAACCATGTATCCAGCGTCGCGACCTTCTCCATTGCGTTGGCGACTTTGGGGTCAATCAGGCCGAAGGCCACACCTACCTGCCCCAACTGCTGAGCGCTCGCGCCTACGCCGCCCAATATCTCCACGAACTGCTTGTAGACCGCGATGTCATCCAAGTCCAGGCCCAGGTCGATCTTCTTGCGCTCTCCTACAGGCATGTCCGCTTCCAGTTGGGCAATGACCGCGCCGTAATTGGCGATCTCGGCGTTTAGGTCGCCAATCTTCTTAGCCGTCTTGTCGGCATCATCCCCCTGTACGCCAATGCCGTGGGTTAAATCCCACACCTTCTCTTGAGCCTTCTCCATTTCCTCTCGCAGTTCGGCAACCCTGTCTTTCTGCTCTGTTGTCGCGCCTCCCACCGTAATCCATGCCGAGCCAATATTCTTGATGTTGCCGATGACCAGATCGCTGCTGATGTCGCCGCCGCCGAATATTCCTATCCACGCCGCAGCCGTGTTGGCCGTTCGCGCCGTCTCTATCTCGCGCCACGCCGCAGTATACTCGGCATTAAAGGCGCGGTTGGCCGCGTTCAGTTCACCGGTTAGCTGTTTGTATTCAGCTATGCGTTGTTGCAGGTTAAACTCCGCCTGTCGCTGCGCCGGTCGGGACACGCCACCGGCTTTCCAGTTCTCCCACACGCTGAACATCGCTTGGTCGGCGGAATCCGCTGCTGGCCCCCACCGCCTGACGGCTTCGGCCACACGATTGGCAACGGCTTCGATCAAGACCATCTCACCGTCGATTTCTTGCAAGACCGAGGCGAACTCCAACCCACCTTCCTTTATTTTTACAAAGGCGGCACTCACGGGGATGATCTTCTCGAACGGAGCAGAATTTTTGGCATCACCTTGCACAAAATTCCAAAAGCCACCGCCACCTTTCATCCAGCGAGACAATTGATTAAACTGCTGCATCCCTTCTGTTAGCTTGCTAAGAGCAGAAATGGAACTGCCAACCAAAGGAATAAAACGAATCATCGTGTCGTTGGCCGCTTCTGAAATTATTCCGCCAGTTTCGCTGCCACCTTCCCTTGATTTATCCCTTACTTCTTTTATACGTTCGTAACCGTCAACGATATTCCGTACAAATTCATCAAAGATAGTCAGGTTTTCAGCTACGGCTCCAGCCATTGATTCAAAGCCAAGACTGATCAACTCCTTCATGGAATTAGAGAGGTTTTGTGTTGCTGCTCCAGCCTGCTGGTAGGGGTCGGTCAACGCGCTCACGTCACCGCCGACCTGCTTAATCAAATCGCCGCCGACACGCAGCACTTCGTTCAGGAACGCCTGTTGCCGCTCCACCGCCGTCAGTTCCATCACCGTCTTGCCGAGAGCAGCGGCATACTTCTTGTTGGCCTCACCGACCCGGACGTTCAGGCCCAGGTTGTCAATAAGCCGGTACTCAGTCCGCTTGATGCCTCGCGCCAAGCTCTCAAAGAAGAAAGTCGTGTCACCCAGGGACGGGTTCAACACGTTGGCGGCTTTGGCTATCTCCAAAATCTGCGGTACGGCGGCGGAGATGTTGGCCGTGAACTCCGGTGTCGCGCCAGCCACCAGGGTCAGGTAGGACGACATCAATTGGAAGTCGGAGATCGTCCCCTTGCTGGCAGCACGCATCTGTTCCAGCATACCGGGCATATTCGCCATCGACTGTGAGACAAACTGGAACGATTCCGCCGTCTGCCGGATAGCCGCGCCCTGAGACGCCTGATCGTAGAGAAATTGAAACGCCTTGCCCGCCGCATAAATAGCCGCAGTTGCCGCACCTACGGCAACGGCAATGGGAGCAGCAGCGGTGATGAACTTGTTCAACGCGCTGGTACTGCTGGACGTGACGCCGGTCAACCCCTCTAACTTTTGCTTGGCATCGTCCAGTTGCGTTGCCAGTTGCCCATACACCTTAGCCCCATCTTCGACGCCATGAAAAGGGTTAGTCTTTGCCGTACTAAGACCGGCCATCGCCTGCCCAAGCTGGCCCATCTGCTTTTCGGTGTTGGAGATGATGGCGTTGTACTTCAGGGCCGCAGCGCCGACATCCCGGAACGCCGCTGCCTGCGATGTCGTTCCCACGGCGAAGCTCGACATCTTGACCGGATCATAGACATCCTTCGTCGCCCGTGCCACGCGGGAAAGGTCGGTGATGATGCGGTTGATGACACCGCCACCCGTCCACTGTGCGCCAAATTCAATGGCAATGGTATCTAGCGTGGTTGGCATTAGTTCTTTTGCCTCATTCGCATCCGTTGGATCATGGCGACAACCTTAAATCGCTCTGGATTGTCGTTCGTCCAGGTGACGGGGTTATCAGCTTCGTTGTAGGCGGTGAGAACGGCTCGGATTGAACGCGCCACGCGGTAGCGGGTGTAGTGGTAGGCGGGCCACGAAAGGAACCCGCCACCCCACGGCAAACCATCCCCGGCTTCAGCGCGTAGAAGCCAGGAGACGTAACGATTGTTGGCGTTGCCGACGCCTTCTACAGTATCAGCAACGCTTAGGTAAAACTTTCGTCGGGAATGGTGATCGCATTGTAATGCTCCAGCACCCTGTCCCCAACGCGAGTTACCAGCGGCGGCGGCATCAACGGGAAATCTTCTTCTCCAATCTCCGGCGCTTGGGCGAACCAACCAATCTGGTACGCCGCCTGAAACGCGAACCGTCTCATACGCGGCGGGTTCAGGTTCTCTCCGCCCATGTTGAAGCCGCCCATCGCATCGGCAAATTCCTCGATGTCGCCCTGCGTCAACAGTTCGGCATCCAACAGAACAAACTGGTTGGGCTCGATAGCCTTCAGTTCGCCAATGCGTTTCTTCTGCTCAGTCGTCTTGTCCCCTGACTTCATATCGCTCCGTTTAGCCGATGGTCAGCGCCCCGTCGATTCCAATCTGAATCTGCGCCGAAACAAACCCCTCGACCGGGTACGACACGTCACGTTGACGAATCAGGCCCGCACCGGCAAACGTGCTACCAAAGGTAGACGTGCGGATCGGGTCGAACGTGAACGCAGCCGTCGCGCCCGGAACCAGCGCGTTCAGGAACGCAGCCGGGACGGGTGACGCATTATCCAGCAGGAAGTTCAGCGTAAAGCTGGCGGACGGAATACCAACGATTTGGGCTTTGTAGGTTTGGCCGGAAATGGCCTGTTCGGTGATGTCGGCGCTGGATGCAAACTCGACGCTGGTGAGGCCGTCAAGCCCCCAGGTTCCAAACGTCGCAATCATATCCTTGCCGTTAAACTTGCTCATGTTTCCCTCGCTTTCTTTAACAGAGCGGTGGCGGCTCTTAACTCGTCCCCGCTCAAGTTCGGTAATGCCGATTCCAATAGTTCAACCAGTTTGTCGGCACTCATGCCAGTCGGCGTGCGCGAATTGCGCCACTGGTCAAACTCGTCGTACCCGTACACCACGGAGCCGACATGACCTACATGCGCTCCCGCGTCTACGGCGACTCTGAAACCGAGGGAACCTGCCCTACGGCAAAAATTAACGTCCTCTCCTTCTCCGCCTTCACCCCACTGGACGAATTGGGTGTATCCTGGCCCCCATTCCTCGTCCACCATCGCCTCAAGTACCTTGCGACGAATCAGCGTAAAGGCAAATCCGGTTCCATCTGCCGGGAGTGTTTCCCCGACCATGACTTCATCCACTAACAAATTATAGTATAGTCCGTTCAGCGCATCTGGCAAGTCCGGTTGCTCACCCAGACGCAGTAGCAGAGCGCGAGGTGGCGGGACGCGCTGTGTCGCCAATGCCGATACGATGTCGAAGCGCCAGTTGTCCTCATGGTCGCGCATCTTCTCCAACAGGTCGGGCGGAAACGTCATGTCGTCGTCCAGCAGAAGCAGCGTGTCGCAGCCGGATTGCAGGAAGCGCCGCATCAGGGTCGATGCCGCCCAGTGAGACGGCGTGCGAACGGCAGGCTCCAGCAGCACATCGCCGTCGCGGAGTCCCTGGCGCAGCAGCCGGGCGTAGCAGCCGACGAACGACGCTTCGGGATGCGTCAGGCGCACGCCCACCGCGATCTTGCCGAACCCTTCCGGCGCGTCGTGGTTGTAAATCTCGCCGTTGGCGGCAAAGGTCGCGTACTCCGGGCGCACCACGTCTCTGGCGACGGTCAAGGTCTCGTCATAGCCCAGGAACCCGGCCAACAGCGTTACCGCTGCGTCGGGATATTCCACCAGCGCCTCGTAAGACACGACTTCTATCTTCTCCGGGGGAAAGTTCTCCCGCGCCCAGGCCAAGATGCGCTCCTGCGCCTCAACCTCTATGCCGACCCGCGTCTTGGCATCGGCGTACTTGACCCCGTGGGTCATCTGGTAAGAGCGGATACGGGCCTCGGTATCGCGGGTGACGAACAGCAGGCGCGGCTGGCGCTTGAAAGCCGACAGGAACATAACCGCCATCTCGTACTGCGGCCAGATGCGGGTTCCCCAATGCGGCTTATGCTTCATGTCCCGACCGGCGACGTAGTTCCGCGCTCCCATCTCGCCCTTCTTCACGCGCCGGGCCAAGTGGTCGTCACGAAAGTAGGCCGACACGTTGGACTCAAAGGACGCGGGCTTGTCGGGCATGGTGTAGCCCATTGCGTCCACCACGGCGCTGTAGACCGCCGCTCCCGACCGGCTTCCGCCGACTACCACCAGCGCGTCCTGCGGTTCGCTCCACTTCTCCAGGTAAATAGTCTCACCCAGCAGCCACATCTCCTGAAAGTTATCGGCCCGCCCGAAGGTGGAGTGCGGCTTGTAGTGGTTGAACACGCAGCCGTCATAGACGCCAATCGCCAGTCCCGCGTTGATGGCCCGCTGGCACATGTCGTTGTCCTCGTGGCCGTAGCCGACAAACCGCTCGTCCAGCATCCCGATTTCTTCAAAGACGCTCTTGTGGATTGCCACAGCGGTAAATGAAATGTGGCCGGGCATCAGGCGGATGCTCGACGGCGTGACCTGCCGCTGGTCGATGACCCCGGACGTTCCCCGGATGGCGGCAGAGATGATCGGCACGGAACCTTCCCGCTCCACGATCTGCTCCAGCACCGACAGGCCGTGGTCGGTCAGCAGTTCGGTGTCGTCGTTGAGCAGCATGAACGACTCGTCCAAGTCGTAGACCACCCGGATGCCCAGGTTCGTCCACTTGGCGAAGTTGAACGGCTTGGGGGCCAGTTGGATGATGACGTTGGGATACAGGGCCAGCAGGCCGTCAAAAGTGTCGGGTTCATCGGTAACGATGACAGTCTTGTTCAGGAAGGACGGGTTGCGATCCTCGATGGACGCAAGGCAAGTGAGGGCCAGATTGGGGTCTGACGAGGGGATAATCAAATACATAGCTATACCGCGCTGTAGGCTATCTCAATACTGATGTCGATAATATGGCGAAACATATTGGGCAGGCCCGTATCCAGTTCATCCACGGTGTAGGGCAAGTCCATATCAATGCGGGTGTCGTAGACTGTGCCATCGACCGACCAGCGGTGGAGACCGGCCAGTAGGGTGGCCCGCAAGTCCAGCAGGTCGGCAAAGACGGAATGGTAGATGTCGATCTGGAAGCGGTAGCGGTAGGTGTCGTTACCACCACTTACCGCCCGCCCGTCACCACCGAAGATTTGGGAGTAGACGAGACAGGGGAACACGGCATCGGCAGGCAGGGACATGGCGTAGATCGCCTGCACGTCCGACCCGGCCAGCGCCGTCAGCTTGTTGTAGACCGCCAGGGTCGCGTCACTCATATCGCCGCCTTAACGATTTTCGCCACAATACTCGACAACTCCGGCGTGACTTCTTCCGTAGAAGGCCGCAGGAACGGGAATTGCACATGCCGTTTAGCAAGCGCCGTAGTGAATCCCAACTCCAGATACTTGGCGTATGGACGCGACAGGCCAACACCGGCCTCCACCGTCGCGTTCCCTTTTGCCGTCTGCCGCACCTGAATAGAGCCAACCAACCCGCCATACTGAGATGCCGGAAAGCCACCGGACACACCGGCAGAGCGGGAATACTGTATCCAGTGTCGGGGAATCAGGGGGGAGCGCCAGATCATGCCACTCTTGCCGGTTTGCAGGTTCTCAATGGTCTTTTCTCGTACCCGCTCGGCCATCGCCTTTGTTGCCGGGCCACGAGCAGCTTCCATGTTCTCGCCAACCTTGCGAACACGTTCCAAAATACGACCGTAGTCAGAGATGTTGGCGTTGATACGAAATTCGGTCACGTTACACCCCCGTCCGGCGCAGGTTGAGAATCAGGCCGTAGATGGTCAGTTCCTCAAAGCCCTGCACGTCGAAGATTTGCGGCTCGGCCAGCAGTTCGCCCCACTTGTGGGTCAGCACCACCCGGTCGTCGGTGTCGATCTCGCCCTTTGCCGCTTCCGGCATCCGAGCGCGTACCAGGATTTCGCTCAGGGTAATTGGCGCACGGTCGCCCTTCTCCACCTCGCGGCTGCGAAACTTGAACGGGCTGTAGGCCAGTCCCGCCTGATAGCTCGACGCGGTGGCAAAGGTCGCCACCACCTCGCCATACGTGCCGGTTGTCACGCCGCGCCGCAAATGTACCAGCGTGTCGGTCAGATACCGCTCGTTCTCGTGCCGGATGTGGGAAAGCTCGTCATTAGAGATCATCGGGTTCCCCCACTACCGCCTCGCTGCCAAAGCCATCGGTGCGGATGAATCCACCCACGACCACGCGGTTGGAACCAAGCAGGCTGTCACCTACATAGCCGTACTGCTTGCGCCAGCGGTCGGCGTCCTCGGCATAGCCACGGGAGATGTGGCTGCGTGACAGGCCGAATTGGTCAGATTCCAGGTTAGGGAACTTGCGCCATGCGGCGGCAAGGCGCTCAAAACAGGCGGCAACCGCCCGCTGCCAGGAACCCTCGGCAGCAAGGATGCTGTCGATTTCCTCGTCCTCTATGTTCTTATCTTCGGGCAGGGGGCCGTGACCGGCTTCGGTGTCTTGGATGTGAAAGCGGATGCGATCCAGATCGCCACGGTGGGGTGCTTCGTAAGTAAAACTCATAGTCGCTCACCTACTACAACCTGTCGGTGCGTCGTCGTGTGGCGGTGATGACGCGCTTGGGCAGAGGCTTTTCTTCCGGGACAACCACGATCCCTTCCTCGACCCAGGTATCCCAAACGGTCGGCGGGACTTCTATCCTGGAGATAGTCTCGCCCGCCGACCGTTCAAAACCGAGTGACAGGATTTTTACGTCCTGCGTCAGTTGCCCGTTAATTAGGCTCCTGCGACCTCGTGACCGTAAATCCAGCGCCAGTCCGTCCAACCGAACGAGTAACGCATGTATCCACGGGTACGCATCTTCAACTCGTAGACGCTCTTGGGGTCGATGGTGAACTCAACCGGCACGCGATCAAACCAGTGAAGGGAACGCTTCATCAAAGAGCTATCCACCATAAACCAGTTGGTCGTGTCGGTCAGGTACTTCCAAACAACCACGTTCCACCGCTGCGAAGCGGCGTAGTTGAGATCGTTGTTCGCGCCACCGGGGGCTTGCGGCGTGTTCAGCGCCACGTAAGCCGTGGCTTCCAGCGCCGGGGGAACGATGATGGTGTCGGGAACCACGCTCATGTGGTTGCCGTTGCCGTCCTTGAACGCACCCATCAGGCCGATGGTCGAGGCAACCGAAGTCGCGCTCAACGCCGTCGAACCCGCATTGCTTTGGGTCGTGGCGTTGGTCGGCAGGTACGGGTGCGAACCGCACAGGGCCACGCTGTCACCACCGAGGTAGGACGATGAGAAAGCGTTGTTGAACACGCTTGCGCCATGCTTCTCGCGGGTGCGGGCCGCAGACATACCCATCATGCCTACCGTGTTGGTGATCTCACGGTACTTGTTGTCATCCAGGAAGCGGCGCTCGATTTCGACCGCCTGCACATACTCCTGGTGTTCAATCCGCGCCGTCCAACCGCGCACCGGCTCTACGTACTCAATAGCGCCCTTGTAGGGGAACCAGTCACGCAGGCCGTGGATGTCGGCAAATTCCTCATAGGCGGAATCGGACGACTGCACATTGAACAGGCGAGGGGCCATTGCCGAACGGTCGATCTCAGCACGCCCTTCATCGAACTTCACGCGCAAACCGGCTTCGAGAAGTTCGGGCCATTTTTCGTTAGTTAACATGCTCATGGCTTAACCTCTCTTATCCAATCTGAATGTTCGTGAAAACGACATAGCCCACGGCGTAGGACGCATCATGCGGATCGGTGCGTGCTTCGACCAGCGCCAGGGAACCATTAGTGGCGTCGTTCGCGTCCAGCCAGCGGGAATTTGCAATGTCCTGCGTGCGGTCGCCAATTGACGCGGAGTAGGTGGCGGCGTCCATAGAGCAACGCCACACCTGCGAACTCGTGAGAATTGCGGCTTTCATCAAGTCGCCGTCCGACCCCGTTGTCCGTCCTTCCTGCATAACCGCAGCGACGGTGGACACCGTGTTGGCCGCTTTTACGAGCTTGCCACTTGACAGGACGACCAGATCGCCCACGGAGAACGTGCCGGTTCCATTAACCGGAAAGTCACGCACAACAGGGGTCGAGCCGTCCAGCGAGTAGGCAAACTCAAATCCATTAGTAGCCATCGCTTACCTCTCTTTCTTGACTTCTTTCAATAAAACTTGGGGGTCGATGCCCAACAGCTTCGCCAGGGTTGCC
>Ga0138256_10000387_pt1 | contig 48917 bp, 37 predicted proteins | sample KNB2016incub_MG_FD_105486 | JGI IMG/M metagenome (GOLD analysis project Ga0138256, IMG submission 105486) | Active sludge microbial communities from wastewater in Klosterneuburg, Austria - KNB2014incub_MG | ecosystem: Engineered > WWTP > Activated sludge > Unclassified | place: Austria...
AGCTGGCCGTAGGTGATGTGGCGGAAGTCGCGGCCGCGGCGACCCGTGCCCCGCGGGTCCACGCAGGCCACCACGTAGCCCTGCTGCGCCAGCAGCTGATGCCACAGCCCGCCGCGGCCCTCCCACTGGTCCAGCACCTCGTTGCTGTTGGGGCCGCTGTATTGGGTCATGAACACCGGGTACTTCTTGTCCGCGCTGAAGCCCGGCGGCTTGATCATCCACCCGTTCAGCGTGACGCCGCCGGCCGTGGTGAACTGGAAGAACTCGCGCGGCTGCAGCGCGTACGGCGCCATCCGCTCGCGCAGGGCCGCGTTGTCCTTCAGGGTCTTCACCAGCTTGCCCTCGCCGTCCAGCAGGGTGATCACCGGCGGCTCGCTGGCCGTGCTGCGCGTGTTGATGAAGTAGCGGAAGCCCTCGCTCCACTCCGCGTCGTTGAAGCCGCCCGGCGGGCTCAGGGGCACCAGCCCCTTGCCGCTCAGCCCCACGGCGTACACCTCCTGCTCGCGCGGGCTCCGCTTGCTCGCGGTGAAGAGCACCCGCTTGCGCGCCGCGTCCACGCCCTGCACGGCCAGCACGTCCCACTCGCCCTGGGTCAGCGCACGCTGCACCTTGCCGTCCATGCTGCACCACTGGATGTGGTTCCACCCGTCCTTCTCGCTCGTGAGGATGAAGCCGCTGCCGTCCTCCAGGAAGTGCAGGTCGTCCGTCACCTCCACGTAGGTGCGGCTCGTCTCGCGGTAGATCTCCTTGGTGATCACGCCGATCTGCGGCGGGGGCGGATACGCCATCCACGCCGTGAAGAGCACCTTGGTCTGCTGCAGCCGGTCCATCAGCATGTACCACAGCACATCGTCCTTGGTGGTCCAGCCGAAGCGGGGGATGTAGGTCTCGCTGAAGGTCTCGCCCAGGCCCACCGCCCGGGTGACGCCGTTGCGTGTGTCGTACACGTACAGGGACACCGTGCTGTTCTGCTCCCCGGCCTTGGGGTACTTGAAGCGGTATTCCCGCGGATAGAGGCGGTTCTCGTAGTACGTCAGGTCGAACTCCGGCACGGCCGTCTCATCCGTGCGCAGGAAGAGCAGCTGCGTGCCGGCCGGGCTCCATTCGTAGCCCTGCACCAGCGCGAACTCCTCCTCGTACACCCAGTCCGTGGCGCCGTTGATCACGCGGTTCAGCGCGCCATCGCTCGTCACGCGCGTCTCGGTCAGGGTGCCCAGGTCCACCACGTACAGGTCGTTGTCGCGCACGAAGGCGGCCTTGCTGCCATCGGGGCTGATGGTGGCCAGCCGCTGCTTGCCCTTGGCCGGGTCGCTCAACGGGCGCAGCGTGCGCGTGGCACGGTCCAGGATGTGGTGCTCGGCGAAGTAACTGTAGCGGTACAGCGGCTCCGTGCCGGTGCGCAGCATCACCTTCTTCTCATCGGCGCTGAAGCTGTAGCCGTCCACGTCGATGGGCGCCGCGGCCCCGGCGGGCACCAGGTCCTTCCCCTCCACCAGCACGGCCACCTCCTGCCCGGTGCGGTAGGCGTACTGCACGATGGCCGGCGCGCCGTTGCGCTCCTCCAGCGCCGTGTAGTGCTCGCCATCGCGCATGCCCTCCAGGCCGCCCACGAACTCGGTGCTGAAGGTGGGGGAGGCCCAGATCTCGCGGTTGGTGAGCGGCTTCTGCGCGATCGCGGAAAGTGCGAGGGCGGTGAGCAACAGGGCGGCGGGGAGGCGGTGGTGCAACATGGCGGTCAACAAGGGCGGGCAAGATACTTCGCCCGCTCCGCGCGTCCGTGGCAGCATCAACCGTCGGTCACCGCAGGACGCCGCGCTACTTTCGCAGCACCGTGCACACCCTCGAACCCTTCTGGAACTGGCGCCACCGCTACATCAGTGAGGAGGATGAGCGTTCGCCCTTCTTCGGCCGCGAGCACAGCGAGTTCGAGTTCACCCACGCGGTCTACGACCACGCCATCCATCCGCAGTGGGACGAGTTCGGCTCGGCCACCCTGTACCTCAAGGTGCTGTTCGCCGACTACGACGCGGGCTGGGCCGTGCTGGAGCTCATCGGCGAATGGAACGACCTGCTGGGCAACGACGTCATGTTCATCAAGCGCGACATCGTGGAGCCCTTGATGGACCAGGGCATCGGGCGCTTCATCCTCATCGGCGAGAACGTGCTCAACTTCCACGCCAGCGACGAGAGCTACTACGAGGAGTGGTTCGAGGAGGTGAGCGACCGCGACGGCTGGATCGCGCTGCTCAACTTCAGGGAGCACGTCCGCGACGACCTGAAGGCGGCCAACATCGACCAGTACTTCCTGCTCGGCGGCACGCTGGACCAGGTGGACTGGCGCACCTTCGAGCCCGAGGACCTCTACGAGAAGGTCAGCGCTTTCGTGCAACGCCGCATCGGGGCCTAGCGAGCGACCGCAGCGCCGGCCCGCTCATCCCACGGTGAAGGGGATGCGCAGCTCGGGCCTGTTCCCGTCACGCACCAGCAGCACGTACTGCCCTGCGCGCAGGCCGGGCAGCGGCAGCACGGACGCCCCGGAGGAACGCTCCTGCAGCAGCACGCGGCCGGTGAGGTCGAGCACGGTGAGCAGGGCGCCGGCGGCCGGCGGATGGCGGAAGGTGAGCGCATCGCGCGCCGGCACCGGGTGCACCAGCAGCACCGCCGGATCCTCCGCTTCCGGAACGCTGGTGGCGCAAGCCGCCCCGGGCAACTGCCGCACCGCGCAGAAGCCCACGATGCTCATCGCCGTGTTGAAGCCCGGGTCGTTCGGCCAGGCATGGCCCACCCCCTGGATCCGGATCAGGTTCACCGGCTCGCCCACGCTGCCGTCGCAGAACACCAGCTGGTCCACCGTCGGCGAGATGGGGTAGGGGAGGTAGGCGTCCTCGCCGCAGGTGGCGCTGCCGAAGGAGCTCAGGGGCCAGTTCCAGGTGTTGGGGTCGTGGTCCGCGTCCGGGTACTCCACCACCGGATCGGGATCGCCGTGCACATGGAACAGCGGCACCGGCACGAAGCCGGCCCCGAAGGCGGTCATCAGGTAGCTGTTGTCGCCCCACAGGCTGCCGGCCACCGGCGCAAAGGCCGCGATGCGGTCCGCCAGGTGCAGCGCCAGCTGGTACACCATGAAGCCGCCGTTGGAATGGCCGGTGACGTACACGCGCGTGGCGTCGATGGCGTGCGCGTCGCAGAACCAATCGATGAGCTCACTGATGAACTGCACATCGTCGGTGGCGTTGAGGTCGCCCACGCCGCCATGGCCCGGCTGGTCATCGGCGTACACGTTCCACTGCAGGTCGCCGCCGATGGTGGTGCTGTTCGGATACACCACCGTCAGGTCGTACGCATCGGCCGCCGCGTCCAGTCCGCTCGTGGCGCGCAGACCCGCCCCCGTGCCGCCAGTGCCGTGCAGCGCGATCAGCAGCGGCCGACCCGGCGCCACCGAGGCGCCCGGCGCGTGGTACACGAAGCTGCGGGTGAGGCCCTGTGACACCAGGGTGCCGTTGCCATCGAAGGCCAGGGCCGTGCAGGGTGTGAGAGCGGCGAGGAACAGCGCGACATGGAGCGAAAGAGCACGCATGGTACTGGTGGGCGATGGGACGGCCCGAGGTGAAGCTACACGGTCCGGTCGGCTCCGCCGCGCAGCGTGATGAGCAGTTGGTCCAGCACCACCCGGTCGATCGGCAGGCTCATGTCCCCGGCCTGCGCACCGGCCAGCGGCAGCCAGCGGAACACCTCCTGGTCGGCCCCCTCGCCGATGCCCGCGAACGGCTCGGTCACCACCCGCAGCGCGCCCGGATCGGCGATGCGGAAGCGGTAGTACACGCTCACCACCTGCATCGGCGTGCTGTGGAAGGCGCTCTGCTGGAAGAAGTCGGTGGTGTAGTAGTGCTCCACGTCGAAGGCCTCCACGCCCAGCTCTTCGCGCACCTCGCGCACCAGGCAGTCCTTCAGGCCCTCGCCGTACTCCAGCCCGCCGCCGGGGAACTTCGTGATGCGCTGCCCGCGGATCAGTTCGTCGGCCACGAGCACATGCCCATCGTGCACCAGCAAGCCGTAAACGCGGAGGGTGAAGTGCTGCATGGTTCAGTTCGGCTTGCGGCCACGCAGCATCTCCCGCTTGCCCGGCGGGCCGGTGAGCTTCTCCACCCGGAAACCGACGGCCTCCAGGGTGCGGCGCACCTCGCCCTTGGCGCTGTACGTCACCAGCACGCCCCCGGGGCGCAGCGCCCGGAAGAGCCGCGCGAACACATCCGCCGTCCACAGCCCGGGCTGCTTGCTCGGCGCGAACGCGTCGAAGTACACCACGTCATAAGCTTCGGTGTCGGTGAGCGCTTCCACGCCGGCCTGCCGCCAGGTGAAGCGGAAGCCCCCGAGCCCTTCGGTAAGGGCGCCGGGCGCAGCGGTCATCGCGTCGAGCCACGCGTCGGTGAGGGTGGGCACGCCGCATTGCGCGCAGTGGTCCACCGCCTGAAGCAGCGGCCGCGGCAGCGGATGCGGCTCCAGAGCCGTGTAGCGCACGCGGCATTTGCCCTCCACCACCTGCAGCCAGGTGAGCAGCATGTTGAGGCCCGTGCCCAGGCCCACCTCCAGCACGTCCACGTCAGCCGTGTCCACCGCGCGCAGCCCGTTCACGATGAACACATGCCACGATTCCTGCAGCGCGCCGTGCAGGCTGTGGTAGGGCTCATCCATGGATGGGTCGCGCAGGGTGTTGGAACCGTCGGCCGTGCGCACCAGCTGCAAGTGGGACCGGTCATGGAGCGGGGCGTTCACGCGGTAAATTTGGGCACATGCGCACGATCCCGCTCGCCCCCCTCGTCCTCGCCGCTCTGCTGCCCTTGCTGTCCGTCGGTCAGGACTGGGTGCGGATGTACCATGACCCGGCCGTGCCGCTGGACGAGGTGGAACGGGCCCACGCCGACCACTTCGCCGGTCGCGCACAGGAGCGCGGCAAAGGCCGCAATGTCTTCGCCCGCGAGGCCTGGTTCTGGTCGCAGCGGCTGTACCCCGAAGGGGTGCGGCCCGATCCCGGCGCCTATGCCCGTGCCTGGCGGCAACTGAAGAGCATGCCGGTGGCGGCCACACCCAAGAGCGCGAGCTGGCAACCGATCGGACCCGCCGCCTGGGATTCCTGGAGCTACAACCCCGGCAACGGACGCGTGCACACCGCCGCCGTGTCGCCGCTCGACGCGAACACCATCTACGTCGGCACGCCCTCCGGCGGCCTGTGGCGCACCACCGACGGCGGCGTCAACTGGAACGCGCTGGGCCAGGACCTGCCCACGCTCGGCATCACCGGCATCGCGCTGCACCCCACGGACGCCAACACCCTGTACATCGCCACGGGCGACGGCTATTCGCGCGACACCTATGCCTTGGGCGTGCTGAAGAGCACCGATGGGGGCGCCACCTGGAACGCCACCGGGCTCGACTGGGATGTGCATCAGGTGCGCACCACGCGCCGGCTGGTGATGCACCCCACCGACCCGGACGTGCTGTTCTGCGCGGCCAACAGCGGCCTCTACCGCACCACCGACGCCGGTGCCAGCTGGCAGCGCGTGGCCCTGGGCAGCTTCTTCGATGTGGCCTTCAAGCCCGGCGACCCCGGCGTGGTGCATGCCACCAGCGACCAGTACCACCGCAGCACCGACGGCGGGGCCACCTTCACCACGGTCACCAGCGGCCTGCCTGCGGCGGGCCTCGTGGTGCGCATGGCCCTGGCGGTCACCCCGGCCGACCCACAACTGGTGTACCTGCTGGCCGGACGCGAGGATGACGGCGGCTTCCGCGGCTTGTACCGCAGCACCGACGGCGGCACCACCTTCACCACGCGCAGCAACACGCCCAACATCATGGGCTACTCGGAGACCGGCAACGACAGCGGCGGGCAGGCCTGGTACGACCTGGCCCTCGCGGCCGACCCGGTGAACGCGGGCACGATCTACGCCGGCGGCATCAACGTGTGGAAGAGCGCCAACGGCGGCACCACGTGGACGAACATGAGCCACTGGACCTGGCCCAGCGCCGTGGGCTATACCCACGCCGACATCCATCACCTGCAGATCGCCAACGGCCAGCTCTACTGCGGCAGTGACGGCGGCTTCTTCCGCAGCCCCAACGGCGGTGCCGATTGGTTCGACCTCAGCGCGGGCCTGTCGGTGTCACAGGTCTACCGCATCGGTGTGTCCGGCATCCAGCCCGAGCTGGTCATGGCCGGGCTGCAGGACAACGGCAGCATGCAGTGGGAGAGCGGGGCCTGGATCCATGTGCAGGGCGGCGATGGCATGGAAGGGCTGGTGGACAAGGACGATCCGCAGGTGCGCTTCTGCAGCGCGCAGTACGGATCGATCTACCGCTCGTTCGATGGTGGCCAGACCTTCGGAAGCGTGAGCTTCACGATCCCCGAGGAAGGCGCCTGGGTGACGCCCTACATCCAGGACCCCAGCGTGCCCGGCCGCCTCTACGCCGGGTACAACAACCTCTGGCGCAGCAACGACCTGGGCGATACGTGGACCAACATCAGCAACATCACCACCGGACGGAAGGTGCGCGCCATCGCGGTGGCCCCCACCGATCCGGACGTCATCTACTTCAGCAACGACGGCGCCCTGCGCCGGAGCACCGATGGCGGGACCACCTGGGACATCCTCACCGGTCTGCCCGCCCAGGCGCTTACCGCCATCGCCATCGACCCCACCGACGCCGATCGCGTGGCGGTGACCTGCTCCGGCTTCCGCGAAGGGGTGAAGGTGTTCCGCAGTGTGGACGGCGGCGACACCTGGTCCGACCACAGCGGCAACCTGCCCAACGTGCCGGTGAACACCGTGGTGCTCACCGGCATCAACGACGGCCTGTACGTGGGCACCGACCTGGGCGTCTTCTATCGCGACGCCACCCTCGGCAACTGGCAACCCTTCGCTCAGGGCCTGCCCGCCGTGGTGGTGATGGAACTGGAGCTGGACGGCACCGGCCAGTGGTTGTACGCGGCCACCTATGGCCGTGGGGTATGGCGCACACCGGTGTACAGCCCCAGTGGCGATCCCCCGGTCGCAGGCTTCCGCACGGAGAGCGAGGTGGTCTGCGGCGGCGGTGCGGTCACCTTCCACGACCTGGCGCTGGAGGCCGCACCGGGGTGGAGCTGGCAGTTCCCCGGCGGCAACCCGGGCACCAGCACCGATGCCTCGCCCGCGGTGACCTATCCCGCGAGCGGCTCCTACACCGTGAGCCTCACGGTGAGCAACGCCTTCGGCAGCGATACGGAGACGCGCTCGGTGGACGTGCAGGTGCGGCCTGAGGAGATCGAGGTGGCGCTGGTGTTCGACCAGTATGCGGGCGAGAGCGCCTGGAGCATCGTGGATGACAACGGTCTCGTGGTGGCCACCGGAGGCCCGTACAACGGCCAGTTGAACACCGCCACGCTCACGGCCTTCGCCTGCCTCGACACCGGCTGCTACACCTTCATCATGCACGACGCGTACGGCGACGGCATGTGCTGCAACGCGGGCAACGGCAGCTACACGGTGACGGGCGCGTTCACGGGCTTCATCGCCGATGGCGCGAGCTTCGGCGTGGAGGAGAGCACGCCCTTCTGCGTGGACGCCTCGGTGGGCCTGCCCGCGCGATCGGCCCCGGCGCTGCGGTTGCGCAGCGATGGCGATGGGGTGTACACACTGCTCGGCGCTCCCGCGGGCGAGCGCTGGTGGGTGCTGGACGGGCTGGGGCGTGTGGTGCGCGACGGCCTGCTGGCACCGGCCGGTGGCGAACTGCGCGTGGACCTGCGTGACGCCGCGGCGGGCACCTACACCCTGCGCGGCGCCGGTGGTGCGGGCGTGAAGCTCGTGCGCGGCTACTGACCCAGGATGCGGATCTCCGTGCGGCGGTTGCGCGCCTTGTTGGCGGCACTGTCGTTCGGGGCCACCGGCTGCGTGGGGCCATAGCCCTTCACTTCCAATCGATCGGCGGCGACCCCCTTGGCCGTGAGGTGGTCCACCACGGCCTGGGCCCGGGCCTGGGAGAGCTTCAGGTTGTGCTCGGCGCTGCCGTCGCTGTCCGTGTGGCCGCCCACCTCCAGGCGCAGCCCCGGATTGTCGATCATCAGTTTCGTCAGCTGCGCCAGCTCCGCGTGCGAGCCCGCCTGCAGATCGGCCTTGTCGCGGTCGAAGAAGAGGTTGCGCATCACCTCCACGCCACCCACCTCCAGCGGCTTCATGCCCACCTCCAGGGCCAGCTCCACCATGCCTTCCTCGCCCACCTCGATGTGCTGGCTGTGGAAGAGGTAGCCGTTGGCGCGCACGTGCAGGGCGTACGCGCGGCCCGCCGGCACTGTGGCCATGAATTCGCCCGTCTCGCGGTCGCTCTGGAACCGCGCCACCAGGCTGGCATCCGCCAGGTCCAGCAGGTCGATGTCGGCCTCCAGGCCCTTGAGCGCCCGCAGGTCCTTCACCCATCCCTTCACCAGCACGGTGGCCATGGTGGGGGCCGGTGCGGCGTCCACGGCGGCGGCGGCGGTGGCCGTCTCCTGCGTGGCGGGGTCGGGCAGGAACTCCACCTCGTAGATGTCGTCCTCCCCCAGGCCGCCCGGGCGCAGGGAACTGAAGTAGCTCGTGCTGCCGCTGGCGTTCATCACGAAGAAGAGGTCATCGTCCGCACCGTTCACCGGCCAGCCGAGGTTCACCGGCTTCGACCATTGGCCGGCTTCCAGCGTGCTGCGGAAGATGTCGTAACCGCCCATGCTGTTGTGGCCCTTGCTGCTGAAGTAGATCGTGCGCCCGTCGGGATGCACGAAGATGCCGTCCTCATCGAAGCGCGTGTTGATCGTGGGCCCCAGGTTCTCGGCCGGCCCCCAGTCCTGTCGGCCGGCGTCCCACTTGCTGCGGTAGATGTCCTGCCCGCCGAGGCCCTCCTCGGGGCGGTCGCTCACGAAGTAGAGCCACTGTCGGTCGAAGCTGTACCACGCACTGCTCTCGTGGTAGCGCGTGTTCACGTTCGGACCCAGGGGGCGCGGGTCGCTCCACGCCTTTCCCGTCCGCTTGGTCTCGAACAGGTCGCCCGTGCCTTTCACATCGCGGTAGATCAGCATGGTGCGGCCGTCGTTGAAGAGGCCCACGGAGGCGTCGTTGATGGCCGTGTTCACCGGCTCGGGCAGCGGCGCCGGGTCGCTCCAGCCCCGATCGCCGCGCGTGCTCACGTACACGTCCTCGAAATACTCGTTGGTGGCCTTGTTCACCTTGCCTCCGGTGGTGTTGGCGCGGCGCGAGGTGTAGAAGAGCGTGCCCCCATCGGCCGTCAGCAGCACGCCGTAGTCGCTCTCCGGACTGTTGATCCGCGGACCCAGGTTGGCCACTCGCACATGCGTGGGGGCAGCGCCGAGCGCCTTGCCGTTGCGGCATTCGGCCAGGTGCTTGTCGGTCTGGTTGTAGGCCGGCTCCGGGTCGGGGTTGCGTGCCGTGCGCAGCTTGTGATCCTCGTATTCCGCGATGGCCTCGTCCCAGCGACCGTTGAGCTGCAGGGCGTAGCCGCACAGAAAGTGCACGCGCGGCATGGCCGGGTCCAGCGCCGCCGCCCGCAGGAACCAATCGACCGACTCGTGCCGTTGCTCCCCGTTCAAGTGGCAGAGGCCGATGCGCACGTTCAGCTCGGCGTTGTCCGGGTTCACGGCGTGGGCCTGCAGGTACAAGGGCAGCGCCTGCGCATAGGCCGCACCGCCGGTTTCGGCCAGCTTGTCCGCCTGCTGCATCGCCCGCAGGGCGTTGTCCAGCGCCTCCTTGTCCGCGATGTGGTCACGGTCGAAGGGGATGTTGCCCTGCGCCCGCACCATGACGGTGAAGAGCGTCAGCAGCAGGAGAAGGGGAGCACGCATGCACATGGCCGATGGTTTTCGCCGAAGCGCTGTTCATACGAAGGTCGGACAGGAATGTTCATCCGACCGGCGTGCGGCTACTTTCGCCCCGCCGCGCCAGTTGCGGCCTTTCACCACCCATGGCCAAGCGGACCACACGCCCCTCCCGTCCCTCCCGACCCGCCAGCATCCTCGGGCCCGCGTCGATGGAGTTCCTGGAGTCCTACCTCAACAACGCCAGCCCCACGGGCTTCGAGAGCAGCGGCCAGCGCCTCTGGCTCGACTATCTCCGCCCCTATGTGGACGACCACTTCACCGATGCCTATGGCACCGCCGTCGGCGTGGTGAACCCCGAAGCGAAGTTCAAGGTGGTGATCGAGGCCCATGCCGACGAGATCAGCTGGTTCGTGCACTACATCACCAAGGAGGGCTTCATCTACGTGAAGCGCAACGGCGGGAGCGACCACCTGATCGCGCCCAGCAAGCGGGTGAACATCCACACCGAGAAGGGCATCGTGAAGGCCGTGTTCGGCTGGCCCGCCATCCATGTGCGCAACGGCAAGAACGACCCCGTGCCCGCGTTGGACAACATCTTCCTCGACTGCGGCTGCAGCAGCAAGGAGGAGGTGGAGAAGCTGGGCGTGCACGTGGGCTGCGTGATCACCTACGAGGACGAGTTCATGGTGCTGAACGGACGCCACTTCGTGGGCCGCGCCCTCGACAACCGCATCGGCGGCTTCATGATCGCCGAAGTGGCCCGCCTGCTGCACGCCGAGCGCAAGCGGCTGCCCTTCGGGCTCTACATCACCAACAGCGTGCAGGAGGAGGTGGGCCTGCGCGGTGCCGAGATGATCGTGGAGCGCATCCGCCCGAACGTGGCCATCGTGACCGACGTGACGCACGACACCCAGACGCCGCTGATGAACAAGGTGCAGAACGGCGACATCGCCTGCGGGCAGGGACCCGTGCTGAGCTACGCACCGGCCGTGCACAACAACCTGCTGAAGCTGATCGTGGACACCGCCACGCGCAGCAGGATCCCCTTCCAGCGCCTGGCCGCCAGCCGCGCCACGGGCACGGACACCGACGCCTTCGCGTACGGCGCCGCCGGGGTGCCCAGCGCGCTCATCAGCCTGCCCCTGCGTTACATGCACACCACCGTGGAAAGCGTGCACCGCAACGACGTGGAGGCCGTGATCAAGCTGATCCACGCCAGCCTGCGCGCGCTGCGCAACGACCACGACCTGCGTTACATCCGCTGACCGCACCGATGAGGCCCTCGCTGGACGAGAACACGCGTTCGGCGCTGCACTTCACCCTGCTGGGCCTGGGCCTGGTGGGCGGTGCCCGGCTGGCCTACTGGTGGATCGGGCGGCTGCTGCTCGACGGGCATCCGGGCGCGGCCTTCCTGCTGCCGTGGCGGGCGGGATATCTGCTGGCCGACCCGTATTCGCTGGTCGATGCTGCGCCGGCCCTGCCCCTGCGGCTGGCCGCGGCAGTGGGCTATGCGTTGCTCGCCGGCGGGCTGGCCGCCGTGCTGGCGCGAGCGTTCCGCATCCCGATGTGGGTGGCCACCGGTCGTGTTCCGGGCGTGGCCATCCTGTTGCTTGCACTGTTCTCCGCCCTCGCCCTGCCGCCGCATACCGCCACGCCCGATCCATCCTCCGGCACATGGCACTTATGCACCCGCATCGCCCTGCCCGGTGGCATCGCCGTGCCCGGCACCGCCTCCTGCACCATCCTGGAGCGGGACACGGTGCGCGGGGTGTACGCTCCGGACGTGATCCGGCTCACTCTTGACGGGCTTCCCATGGCGGAGGCCCCCAACACCGGTGTGGCGGGTGTGGACAGCTCACGCGCGGTGTTGGCGGCTGCCGTGCTCAACGACCGGATGGGACTGATCGGCCCGCCCTAGGGGACGCGCGGCCTATTTTGCACGCATGCGCATCGATCGGATCCATGCCCGTGCCACCTGGCCGCTGCGCCAGTTGGTGCTGAGGCCGGGCCTGCCGTTGGAGGCCTGTGCGTTCCCGCACGATGAGGAGGCGGACAGCTTCCACCTGGGCGCTTGGGCCGATGATGCGCTCGTGGGCATCGCCTCCATTTACGCGGAAGCCTGTGCGGCCCTTCCTGCGGCGAAGCCGTTCCGCCTGCGCGGCATGGCCGTGCATCCCGATCGGCGCGGGCTGGGTGTCGGTGCATTGCTCGTGGTCGAAGCGCTGAACGCGGTGCGCACCGCCGACGGGGACCTGCTCTGGTGCAATGCGCGGACCAGCGCCAGCGGGTTCTACACCCGGCTCGGTTTCGCCGTGGTCGGGGAGGCCTTCGAGCTGCCCGGCATCGGTCCGCACCACCTGATGCACCGCGCACCATGAAGCGGCTGCCCACCGACGCCCTGGTGATCGCCGCGCTGGTGGCGCTGGCCCTCGTGGTGCGCAGCCTCTTCGTGGGCCTGGTGGGGCTGACGCACGACGAGCCCTTCACCGTGTACTGGGCGCACCGTCCGCTGGCCGAGCTGTTCGCGCAGCTGCGGCACGAGAACAACCCGCCGCTCCACTTCCTGCTGGTGAAAGCCTTCCTGCCCTTGGCGGACGGCGATGTGGCCTGGTTGCGCATGCCCAGTGTGGTGGCCTCGGGCCTCACCGCCTGGCCGCTCTTCCTCATCGGTCGTGCCCTCGGCGGGCGGCTGGCGGGTTTCGCCGCCGTGCTCCTCTTCATCTGCAGCAGCTACCAGCAGGGCTTCGCCCATGAGGTGCGCGCCTATCCGCTCTTCCAGTTGCTGGCCGTGACAGGCGTGTGGCAGCTGGTGCGTGTGGCACAGGTCGCTCCGGTACGTCCAAGCGGCGCCCTGCCCCTGCTGGCCCTGCTCAATGTGGCCATGGTGTACACCCATTTCTTCGGCTGGTTGATGCTGGGCGTGCAGGCCGTGCTGGTCCTGTTCGTTCCCGACCTGCGGTCGGCACGGCGCACCATGGCCCTGGCCGCAGGTGTGGCCGTGCTGGCCTACATCCCCTATGCCACGGTGCTGATCGATCGCTTCAGCCGGTCGGTGGGGCAGGGCACCTGGCTCACCGTGCCGCCGCCCGAGGAGCTGTACAACATGCTGTGGCGTTGGAGCAACGCGCCGGTGCTGGTGCTGCTCTTTCTGGCGGCCATCATCGCGGCCTCCACGCGGCGCGATGGGCGCGGGGCGCTGTGGACCCTGGGCCTGTTGTGGGCGCTGCTCCCGCTGCTGGGCCTGTTCGTGCTGAGCCAGCGCGTGCCGGTGTTCCTGGACCGTTATCTGCTGTTCGCGGCGCCGGGCTGGTGCCTGTTGGTGGCCCATGCCCTGCTGCACGCTGTCCCCTGGCGGCAGGTGGGCTGGGCGCTGGCGGCTGTTGGCGTCGGTGGCATGGCCCTCGGTTTCGAGCCCGGCCGTGGACCCGACGGCCGGCCCGAACGCGTGGTGGCCGTGGCGCAGGCCATGGGCAAGGGCCGCGCGCCCGTGCTGCTGATCCCCGGCTGGTACGCCCACACCTATGCCTGGCAGGTGGACCCCTCGCTCTTCGCCCACACCGGCACCTGGTCCGATGCCCTCGCCGCCCGAGGCATCCACCCGGTCGACGATCCGATGCACCCGCCCGCCGTGTCCACCCTGGCCGATACCCTCGTGCTGGTGGACGCAGGCGCCCGACTGGTGGACCCGGAGCAGCAGCTGGAGCACCGACTGTCCGACCGCCTCGGGGAGCCCGATGCCGTGGAGGCCGACCGGGGCGTGCGTGTCCTTCGCTACCGGCGCTGACCGCCGTTCATCCGGCCGGTCAACGGTCCATCCCTGTGGGCAACGTTCCATGGATCGTGCAGCGGGGGAGGGGCCCTGACGGAGACCTTTGCTCCCCACCCAAACCCCCGATGATGCGCAACCTCTTTCCCGCCGGCCTGCTGCTGGGCACGCTGCTGGCCGCCTGTGGCGATGGCCAGCCACCCGCCGGCCGCACCGCGGCCGTGCAACCGCCACCCGTGATCGACATGAAGCTCTTCTTCAAGAACCCCGAGAAGGCCGGCTTCCAGATCAGCCCCGATGGCAGCCACTTCAGCTACCGGGCGCCGTGGAAGAACCGCATGAACCTCTTCGTGCAGCGCATCGGCGACAGCGTGGCCACGCAGGTGACCCACGATACGGTGCGCGACATCGGCGGCTACTTCTGGAAGGGCGATCGCCTGGTCTACAGCCGCGACATCAATGGCGACGAGAACTTCATCGTGTTCAGCGCCAGCATCGACGGCACCGACGCCAAGGCCTTGACCCCCGAGAAGGGCGTGCGGGCCGGCACCCTCGATCGCCTGCACAATGTGCCCGGCATGGAGACCAAGGTGATGCTGCAGATGAACCAGCGCAACCCGCAGGTCTTCGACCCCTACCTGTGCGACATCGCCACCGGCGAGATCAAGCCTTTGTACGACAACAGCAAGGAGAACTTCGAGGGCTGGATCACCGACCACAACGGGGTGATCCGCATGGCCACCAAGACCGATGGCACCGACCAGGTGGTGTACTACCGGGCCACGGACAAGGAGCCCTTCACCGAGTACATGCGCACCGGCTTCAAGGACAGCTGGAACCCGCTCTTCTTCACCTTCGACAACGCCAACCTGTACGTGAGCCACAACCTCAACGGTCGCGACAAGACCGCCGTGGTGGAGTGGGACCTGGCCAACAAGAAGGAGACGCGCCTGATCCACGAGGAGAAGGACTACGACGTGTCCAGCCTGAACTACAGCGACAAGCGGAAGGTGCTGACCATGGTGACCTGGACCGGGTGGAAGGAGGAGCGCCGCATCCTCGATCCGCAGACCCAGGCGCTGTATGACAAGCTGGCCCCCAAGTTCGAGGGCTATGACCACTGGATCTATGGCGAGAACGATGACGAGACCAAGTTCATGGTGTGGGCCGGCAGCGATCGCCAGCCGGGCCGCTACTACTTCTATGACGCCGCGGCGGACAAGCTGGAGCTGATGGCCGAGCAGCGCCCCTGGATCGATGAGGACCAGATGGCCGAGATGAAGCCCATCAGTTACACCACCCGCGACGGCCTCACCGTGCACGGCTACCTCACCCTGCCGGTGGGGCGCGAGGCGAAGGGCCTGCCCGTGGTGATCAACCCGCACGGCGGCCCCTGGGCCCGCGATGAGTGGGGCTTCAACCCCGAGGTGCAGATGCTGGCCAACCGCGGCTACGCCGTGCTGCAGATGAACTTCCGGGGAAGCACCGGCTATGGCCGCGCCTTCTGGGAGAAGAGCTTCAAGCAGTGGGGCAAGACCATGCAGAACGACATCACCGACGGGGTGGAGTGGCTGAAGGACCAGGGCATCGCCGACAGCACCCGCATCGCCATTTACGGCGGCAGCTACGGCGGTTACGCCACCCTGGCAGGTATCACCTACACCCCCGAGCTCTACGCCTGTGCGGTGGACTATGTGGGGGTGAGCAACATGTTCACCTTCATGAACACCGTGCCGCCGTACTGGGAGCCCTTCAAGAAGATGATGTACGAGATGGTGGGCGATCCCAAGGCGGACAGCCTGCTGTTGCGGGAGGCGAGCCCGGTCTTCTTCGTGGACCGCATCAAATGCCCCCTCTTCATCGCCCAAGGCGCCACGGACCCGCGCGTGAACAAGGCCGAGAGCGACCAGGTGGTGGAGGCCTTGAAGGCCCGCGGTGTGGAGGTGCAGTACATGGTGAAGGACAACGAGGGCCATGGCTTCCGCAACGAGGAGAACCGCTTCGAGTTCTACGACGCCATGGAGAAGTTCCTCGAGCAGCACATCGGCACCAGGCCCACGCCCGTGAAGGGGTAAGGCGACAGCGCGGAACGCACCGCCCCGGCCGCACCAGTTCGCTGGAGGCCGGGGCGGTTTTTTTCGCCCCCGGGCGTCGCGTTACCCCCAGGTCGCGTCATGCCTCACGGAGGCATGCGGCAGCCGTCCCTGAATGCCCCGAACCTTGTGCCGCTCAGGATGTTCCACCCGGTAACGTTCGCTTAACTTGGTCGTCCCTGACCGAACCCCATGGCCCTGAAGCCGTCCCATCGCATCCTCCTGCTCCTGCTCCTGTGCGCGATCCCCTTCGGAGGCCACGCTCAGGTGGTGCTCAACGAGGTGAGCGCCAGCAATCTGTCCACCTTCGCTGACAACAACGGCGAGTTCGAGGACTGGGTGGAGCTGTACAACACCACCGCCGCACCGGTGGACATCAGCGGCTGGCACCTCAGCGACAACCCGAACAACCCCACCAAGTGGGCCTTCCCGGTGGGGGCGCAGGTGCCGGCGAACGGCCGGCTGATGGTGTTCTGTTCGAGCCGCGACATGTTCACGCTGCCGCTGATCTTCCACACCAACTTCAAGCTCAGCCAGGGCCAGAACGAGTGGATCCTGCTGGCCGATGCGGGCGGCAACGTGCTGGACGACTTCCAGCTCTCGGACCGTACCAAGGAGAACCACAGCCGCGGCCGTACGACCGATGGCGCCGCCACCTGGTCGCTCTTCCAGACCCCCACGCCCAACGCGGCCAACGTCGGCGCCTCTGCGGACTACGAGCCGAAGCCCCAGTTCAGCCTGCCCGCCGGTGTGTATGCCGGTGCACAGAGCGTGGCCTTGAGCTCTCCCTCCGGGGCCACCATCCGCTACACCTTGGACGGCACCACGCCCACGGCCACCAGCACGCCCTATGCGGCCCCGCTGAACATCGCCGCCACCACCGTGGTGCGCGCCGCGTGCTTCAGCGCCACGCCCGGGGTCCCGCCCAGTTTCATCGAGACCAACACCTACTTCATCGGCGTCACCCACACGGTGGCCATCCTGAGCGTTGCGGGGGATGAGGTGGACGACCTGCTGCTGGGCAACGGCGGCCTGGAACCCGTCTCCTCCCTGGAGTACTTCGGCCCCAACGGGGTGCTGCGCGATGAAGCCGTGGGCACCTGCGACGAGCACGGACAGGACAGTTGGGCCTACGACCAACGCGGCTTCGACTGGGTGACGCGCGACCAGTACGGCTACAACGACGCCATCCACTACCCGATCTTCCGCACCAAGGACCGCGATGAATACCAGCGCCTCATCATCAAGGCGGCCGCCGGGGACAACTACGAGTTCGGTCCCGGTCAGCCTGCGCACATCCGCGATGCGTATGTGCAGGCCCTCAGCCAGGTGGGCAACCTGCGCGTGGACGAACGCAGCTACGAACCCTGCGTGGTCTACATCAACGGCCAGTACTGGGGTGTGTATGACCTTCGTGAGAAGGTCGACGACTCGGATTTCACCCGGTACTACTACGACCAGGGCGAGTACGACATCCAGTTCATCAAGACCTGGGGCGGCACCTGGAGCGAATACGGCGGAGCCCAGGCCCAGGCCGACTGGGATGCCCTGCGCACCTTCATCGCCACCAACAACATGGGCGACCCCACGGCCTTCGCCTACGTGGACAGTGTGTTCAACTGGAAGAGCCTGGTGGACTACTTCTGTCTGAACAGCTATACGGTGTGTGCGGACTGGCTCAATTGGAACACGGGCTGGTGGCGGGGGATGAACCCCAACGGTGACCACAAGAAGTGGGGCTACATCCTGTGGGACATGGACGCCACCTTCGGGCACTACACCAACTTCACCGGCATCCCGGACCAGAGCCCGAACGCCGACCCCTGCACGGTGGAGGACCTGCCCGATCCAGGCGGACAGGGCCACACGGAGATCATCGAGAAGCTGATCCAGGAGAACCCCATGGTGCACGACTACTACGTGAACCGCTACATCGACCTGGGGAACACCCTGTTCAGCTGCAACTTCATGATCCCCTTCCTGGACAGCCTGGTGGGCAATATCGCGCCCGAGATGCCCGCGCAGATCGCGCGTTGGGGTGGAAGCATGGCCGACTGGCAGAACAATGTGCAGGTGCTGCGCGACTACATCGAAACGCGATGCGTCACCATCCAGGATGGCTTGATCGATTGCTACGACCTGAGCGGTCCCTATGACGTGCAGTTCGATGTGGACCCGCCCCTGAGCGGCAGCATCCAGGTGAACTCGCAGGTGCTGCCCACTTATCCCTTCATCGGCACCTACTACGGTGGCATCACCACCACGTTGGCGCCGATCCCCGAACCGGGCTGGGCCTTCAGCCACTGGACCATCCAGAACGACACCATCTGGCCCAGCCTCACCGACAGCCTGGTGACCCTCACCACCGACACCACGGACCGCATCGTGGCCCACTTCATCCCGCCCATCGCCTACAGCGTGATGCTGGACGTGGAGCCGCGCAACAGCGCCCGCATCGAGTTCGACGGGGTGCTGTATGATGCCTTCCCCACCGTGGTGCAGGTGCCCGAGGGCGTCGCCAAGCCCATCAAAGTGCTGCCCGCGCTCTACTACGACTTCCTCAACTGGAGCATCAAGAACAACTACCCGAGCCCGGCGGACACCACCCTCCCCGAGCTGAGCATCACCTTCTTCAGCCCGGACACGGTGGTGGCGCACCTGCAGCCGCAGGACTACGCGTACTGGATCCCCAACTCGTTCACCCCGAACAATGACGGCATCAACGACGTGTGGCAGCCCTGGGGCAACGTGATCGACCTGGAGTCCTTCGACCTGAAGATCTTCGACCGCTGGGGCCAGCTCATGTTCCAGAGCAATGATCCCAACCTGCCCTGGGACGGCACCGGAGGCGGTGGCCAGATCGGCGTGGGGGTGTATGCCTACCGCGCGTTCGTGATCGAAGGCATCACCAAGGAACGCCACGAGCTGTTCGGCCACGTGACCGTGGTGCGCTGACCGTTCACGCTGTTCGCAGCGAGGCCCTCCCACCGGAGGGCTTCGCCGTTTTTGTCATGGTATGTTCAGCTTCTCAATCCCAAGTCTGAACAAAATGACCACCTTCGTGTTCCTCTTCCCGTACGACCAAACCCATCGTCATGCTCACAAGAACAACCCTGATCGGTGCCGCACTCGCGGCCGGGATCCCCGCAACGGCGCAGACCGCCCGCTTGCAGGTGATCCACAACAGCGCGGACGCAGCAGCGTCCGTGGTGGACGTGTATGTGAACGGCAGCCTCCTCATCGATGACTTCGCCTTCCGCACCGCGTGGGGCTATAATGATGTGCCTGCCGGCGTGGACCTGCAGGTGGGGATCGCCCCGGGCGGAAGCACCAGCGCTGCGGACACCATCCCCGGCCTGGGCGCCACCTACAACCTGCCCGATGGCGGCACCTTCGTGCTGGTGGCCAACGGCATCGTGAGCGGCTCGGGCTACAACCCGGCGCCGGCCTTCGACCTCTACGCCAATGGCGGTGAGGAGACCACCACCGCCGGCAATACGGGCGTGCTGGTGTTCCATGGGGCCACCGACGCCCCCGCCGTGGACGTGTTCGAGAGCGCTGTGCTCGGTGCCAACGCCGTGACCAACCTCGCCTACGGGGAGTTCGCGGGCTACCTGAACCTGCCCACCGACGATTATGTGCTGGAGGTGCGTGCCGCCGGCGATCCCAACACGCTGGTGGCCTACAGCGCTCCGCTGCAGACCCTGGGCCTCGACGGGCTCAGCCTGGCCGTGGTGGCCAGTGGTTTCCTCGACCCCGCGCAGAACAGCAACGGTCCGGCCTTCGGTCTGTTCGCTGCGCCGCCCTTCACCGGACCCCTCGTGGAACTGCCCGTGTACACCGCGCCCGCAGCTCGTTTGCAGGTGATCCACAACAGCGCTGACGCCGCAGCCGCCGTGGTGGACGTGTACGTGAACGGCGCCCTGCTGATCGATGACTTCACCTTCCGCACCGCCTGGGGGTACAACGATGTGCCCGCCGGCGTGGACCTGCAGGTCGGCATCGCCCCCGGCACCAGCACCAGCGCGGCGGACACCATCCCCGGCCTGGGCGCCACCTACAACCTGCCCGACGGCGGCACCTTCATCCTGGTGGCCAACGGCATCGTGAGCGGAACCGGGTACAACCCCGCGCCGGCCTTCGAGCTGTATGCCAATGGCGGCACCGAGACCAGCGCTCCGGGTACGGCGAACGTGCTCGTGTTCCATGGGGCCACCGACGCCCCCGCTGTGGACGTGTTCGAGAGCGCCGTGCTCGGCGCCAATGCCGTGAGCAACCTGGCCTACGGTGAGTTCGCCGGCTATCTGAACCTGCCCACGGACGACTATGTGCTCGAGGTGCGCGCCGCCGGCGACCCCAACACGCTGGTGGCCTACAGCGCTCCGCTGCAGACCCTGGGTCTCGATGGCCTCGGCCTTGCGGTGGTGGCCAGCGGTTTCCTGGATCCTTCGCAGAACAGCAACGGCCCCGGCTTCGGCCTTTGGGCGGCGCTGCCTTCCGGTGGTGCCCTGGTGGAACTGCCCGTCTTCACCGCTCCGACCGCTCGCCTGCAGGTGATCCACAACAGCGCTGACGCCGCCGCCGCCGTGGTGGACGTGTACGTGAACGGCGCCCTGCTGATCGACGACTTCGGCTTCCGCACCGCGTGGGGCTTCGAGGACGTGCCCGCCGGTGTGGCCCTGCAGGTGGGTGTCGCCCCCGGCACCAGCACCAGCGCGGCGGACACCATCCCCGGGCTCGGAGCCACCTTCGTGCTGGCCGACGGCGAGCGCTATGTGCTGATCGCCAACGGCATCGTGAGCGGAACGGGTTACAACCCCTCGCCGGCCTTCTCGCTGAACGCCTTCGCTCCCGCCCAGGAGACCGCCGCCACCACCGGCAACACGGACATCCTGGTGTTCCATGGCAGCACGGACGCCCCGGTGGTCGACGTGTACGAGAGCGCTGTGCTGGAGGCCACGGCCGTGAATGACCTGGCCTATGGTTCCTTCGCCGGCTATCTGGCGCTGCCCACCGCCGACTACACCATCCAGGTGCGCACCGCGGACAACAGCGCCATCGCCGCCGCGTTCAGTGCTCCGCTGCAGACCCTTTCCCTGCAGAACCTGGCCCTCACCGTGGTGGCCAGCGGCTTCCTCGACCCCGCGCAGAACAGCAACGGTCCGGCCTTCGGCCTCTGGGTGGCCCTGCCCACCGGTGGTGCCTTGGTGCAACTGCCCGCCGCGCCGATCCCGACCGCCCGTGTGCAGGTGATCCACAACAGCGCTGATGCCGCCGCCTCCACCGTGGATGTGTGGCTGAACGACAGCCCGCTGATCGACGACTTCGGCTTCCGCACCGCCAGCCCCTTCGTGGATGTGCAGGCCGGCGTGGACCTGAACGTGGGTGTGGCCCCGGCCAACAGCACCGATCCGGCCGATGCCATCGCCACCTTCAGCTACAACCTGGAGGAGGGCGGCACCTACATCCTGGTGGCCAACGGCATCGTGAGCGGCACGGGCTACGATCCCGCCACGCCCTTCAACATCTACGTGTACACCCCAGCCCGCGAGACGGCCACCTCGGGTGCAGGCAACACCGACATCCTGGTGTTCCACGGCAGCACGGACGCCCCCACGGTGAACGTGAACGAGACCGCCGTGCTCGGCGGTGCCACCCTCATCAACGGCCTGTCCTACGGTGAGTTCAGCAACTACCTGGAGCCGCCGACCAACGATTACGTGCTGGAGATCACCGCAGGGGGGACCCCGGTGGTGAGCTATCAGGCCCCGCTGGCCAGCCTTGGCCTGCAGGGTGATGCGATCACCGTGCTGGCCAGCGGCTTCCTGAACCCCGCGCAGAACAGCAACGGTCCGGCGTTCGGTCTCTGGGTGGCGCAGGCCACCGGTGGGGCGCTCGTCGAGCTGCCCATCTTCACGGGGGTGAACGAGAACGCAGGTGTCCTTGCCGGGACGATGCTGTGGCCGAACCCCGCCAACGACCTGCTGAACATCCAGGTGCCCGCCTTGGGCGACCGCAGCCTGGAGGCTGAACTGCTGGATGCCAGCGGCCGCATCGTCCGTGCCCTGGGCAACAGCGCCCTGGTGCGCGGCAACGACCGTGTGACGCTTGCAACCGGCGACCTGGCCGCGGGCACCTATGTGCTTCGTCTGCGCAGTCAGGACAACAGCGTGGCCCTGCCGGTGAGCATCGCCCGCTAAGCTCCACCACCTTGGAACGGGAAGCCCCTGCCGTCCGGCAGGGGCTTCCTCCTTCCCGGACCGAACCTCTTCGCCCCGGTGGTGTTGTTCAACATCCCGTCATGCTTGCTGAACAGTTAGTTTCGCCCGCGCCCATGTCCACCAGCCCGTATCAGTGGCGTTTCCAGATCCGCGACCTCGAGGAGTTCTCCGGTGTGAAGGCGCACACCATCCGCATCTGGGAGAAGCGCTACGGATTGCTCAGTCCCGACCGCACGGATACCAACATCCGCACCTACGGCCTGGAGGAGCTGAAGGCCCTGCTCAATGTCGCCTACCTGAACCAGCATGGCAGGAAGATCTCCAGCATCGCCAAGCTGAGCCTGGCAGAGCGCGAGCAACTGGTCCGTGAGATCAGTGCCGGCCAGAAGGATCTCGATGGCGCCTTGAACACGCTGAAGATGGCCATGCTCTCCTTCGACGAGGCTCTCTTCGAAGGGACCTGCGCGCGCTTCAGGGCCAAGGAAGGGTTCCGCGCGCTGGTGGAGAAACTCTTCCTTCCCCTGCTGGAGCACATCGGCATGCTGTGGCAGACCAACTCGATCTGCCCGAGCCACGAGCATTTCGTGAGCAATCTGGTGCGGCAGAAGCTCTGCGCCGAGGTGGACGCGATCCCGCCACCCGCCATCGGCCAGGGCCCCCTCACCGTGCTCTACCTGCCGGAAAGCGAGATCCACGAGCTGGGCCTGCTCTATGTGCTCTACCTGATGCGCGCATCCGGAAAGCCCACCGTCTACCTGGGGCAGAGCGTCCCGATGGACGACCTGGCCCAGCTGGCCGCACTGACCAGCGGTCCGCTGCGCTACATCAGTTTCATCACGGCCTTCCCCACGGCCGATCAGCTCCCGGTGTATGCCAAGGGGCTGACCACCCTGCTGCCCATGGACCGCGCCACCATCTGGTTCTGTGGTTCGCAGGTGGGGCGCGCCGGCGATGTCCAGTGGCCTTCCGGTGTTCATTCCTTCCGGCATGTCCGCGACCTCCTCGCCGAGCTGGACCGCATCACTGTCTGATCACGCGCGACCTTTGCGCGATGAGCGCCGCGCACGCCTGGGCCGTCCCGTGCTTCCTCGGCTTGCTGTGCTGCGCGTGCGGTCCGGGATCACCGGAGGCTGACCGTGAGCCCCGGTCCAACGAACAGAGCGCCGGTCCGCTCGCGGAAGTGCCCTTCATGGACGGCACCAAGCATGGTGTGGCCCGCATCCGCGATGCCGAAGGCCGCGTGCGCAAGCGCGGCCGCTATGAGCACGATCGGAAGACCGGGCCGTGGACCGCGTTCGACCGTGCAGGGGATACCCTGGCGGTGGTGAACTACCGCGAAGGCCTGCTCGACGGAGAGAGCCGGGCCTATGGACCGGGCGGTGTCCTGCTCCGGCGGGTCACGTACCGGCGTGGTCGCATGCATGGCCCGTATGCCGATCACTTCCCGGACGGCGCGTTGCACGAACAGGTCAGCTACCGCAACGGGTTGCGCGAGGGTCCCTACCTGCGCTTCACCCGTACGGACACGTTGGACAATGGCCCGCGGCTGGAGGGCCAGTACCACCGGGGGAGACGCACCGGCATTTGGCGGCGCTATTACGGCAACGGCGTGCAGAGCGAAGAGGGTCCCCTGGTCGAGGATGTCCTCGACGGGCGCTGGACGTACTGGGACCGCCAGGGGCGGCCGAGGCTGGAGCGGGTGTACGTGCGTGGCGCCCTCGTCTCCGAGGGGCCTCCGCGCTAGGGTAGCACCTTCCCGGGGTTCAGGATCCCCTTGGGGTCGAACAGTCGTTTCAGCCCGCGCATCAGCTCCAGTTGCGCCGTGTTGAACGCGATGTCCATGTACGGTCGCTGCACGAGACCGATGCCATGCTCGCCGCTGAGCGTGCCGCCCAACGAGACGGTGAGCTCGAAGATCTCCCGGATGGCCCCGGGCAGTTCGTGTTCCCAGAAGTCATCGCTGAGGTCCCCCTTGATGATGTTGACGTGCAGGTTGCCGTCGCCGGCATGCCCGTAGCACACGCTGCTGAACCCGTGGCGCGCACCGATCGCCTTGACGCCCGCCAGGAGCCGCGGCAGGGCGAAGCGTGGCACCACCGTGTCCTCCTCCTTGTACACGCTGTGCGCCTTCACGCTGACGGGGACGCTGCGGCGCATGTGCCACAGGGCGGCTTTTTCCGAGGGGCTCTCGGCGAACAACACCTCGCCGCATCCGTGCGCCTCCATCACGCCCAGGATGGTCTCGCAATCGCGCATCAAGGCCTCGCCGTGGTCACCGTCCACCTCGATGAGGAGGTAGGCGCCCGGTGTGGTCGATAGCTGTGCGGGAAGACCATCGGTGTGCCTCATCGTCCAAACGATGGCGTCGCGTTCGATGAACTCCATGGCGCTGGGCGTGACGCCGGCGCGGAAGGTGGCGCTGACCGCGGTGCATGCGTCCTCGGCGTTGTTGAACGGCACCAGCATCAGGCGGGTCTCGCGGGGCATCGGCACCAGCTTCAGCACCGCCTTGGTGATCACCGCCAGGGTGCCCTCGCTGCCCACGATGAGCCGGGTGAGGTCGTAGCCGGTGGCGTTCTTCAGCGTGTTGGCCCCGGTCCACATCACCGTGCCGTCGGCCAGCACCACCTCCAGGTTCAGCACGAAGTCGCGCGTGACGCCGTATTTCACGGCCCTCGGTCCGCCGGCGTTCTCGGCGAGGTTGCCACCGATGGTGCAGCTGCCGCGGCTGCTGGGGTCGGGCGGGTAGTAGAGCCCCTTGGCGGCCACGGCCTCCTGCAGCACCTGCGTGATCACACCCGGCTCCACGACCACCTGCAGGTTGCCCTCGTCGATCGTCACGATGCGGTCCATCCGGTCCAGGGCCAGGCCCACGCCCCCCTGCACGCAGAGGGCGCCACCGCTCAACCCCGTTCGTCCCCCGATCGGGGTCACCGGCACGTCCAGGGCATGGCAGATGCGCAGCACCGCCGCCACCTCCTCGGTGGTCCGCGGTCGAACGACCACGTCCGGTGGATGCTTCAGGTCCTCGGTCTCATCGTGACCGTAGGCCTCGCGATGCTCCTCGTCCGTGAACACGGCGTCGCTGGGAAGCACGTGACGGAGGGCATTGAGCAGGTCCTGGGCCATGGTCGGGAACGGTCTCGAAAGATCGGCTAACTTTCGTAGGCCACCGCGTGGTGCGATGGCTCGTCTAACGGAAAAGACCTTCGCCATGCGACAGTTCGCGTTCCTCGTGCCGGGCCTCATCGCCCTTCAGGTCTCCGCGCAGAACGTTGCCATAAACGCCAGCGGAGTGGCGCCGGATGCCAGCGCGTTGCTGGACCTCGATGCCGCGGCGCACCCCGCGAACGACAAGAAAGGGCTGCTCGTTCCCCGCATCGCGCTATCCGCGGCGAACGTGGCGGCTCCGGTGGTGGCGCCGGCGACCTCGCTCCTGGTGTACAATACGGCCACGGCCGGCGTCGTGCCCAACAACGTCACCCCGGGGTTCTACTACTGGGGCGGCGTCTCATGGATCCGCTTCGGCACCGGGACGACGGATTGGACGCTGACCGGGAACGCCGGCACCACCCCGGTCACCAATTTCCTCGGCACCACGGACAACCAGGACCTGGTGGTGCGCACCAACAACGTGGAACGCTTCCGCACCTTGGGAGCCACCGGCCGGATCGGATGGGGGACCACCACCCCGGTGGCGCCGATCGAGGTCAACAGTGGTGCGCTGGCCGATGCCATCTATGGTCACAGCAACAACGTGGGTGGATGGCTGGGCCGCGAAACGAACATCACGTTCGGGGTACCCCTGCAGACCGTGCAGGGAGCAGGCGTTTACGCCAACAACCCCAGCGCGGGCTACACGTCCATTTACTCCCAGTCCACGGGTGCGGCCACGGTGGCGGCCTCCATCAACTACAGCGATGTCTGGATCTCGTCCTACAACTATGTGCAGAACGCCAGCGGAGCGGTGAACCCCCCCGGGTCCTATTCGCAACTGAACGTGACCAACGCGGCGCTGGGCGGTGATCAGGTGGGGTTCCGCGCATTCAGCGGGCGGGGCGCCACGGCAGGCAATCCCGGGTTCACCATCGGATCCAGTTCCACGGCCGATGCACAGAACCAGGATGCCATCGGTGTGGAGGGCCAGTCGTTCACGAACAGCACCACCCGGGCGGGCGGCTACTTCGAGTCGTTCAACTACGCTGGTGTTTCGCAGGCCTTCGCCTGGGTGGGCACCACGGTGGGCGGGATCGCGCGCAAGATCACCGGCACGGCGGCCGTCAGCGAGATCATCCCCACATCGGCCCACGGCCGCATCATGCTCACCTGCCCGGAGTCGCCCGAGTACTGGTACCAGGACTACGGCACGGTGCAGCTCGTGAACGGCCACGCGCACGTGGACCTGGACCCGATCCTGGCCGACATCATCATGGTGACCCCGGAGTATCCGGTCCGTGTGTTCTGCACGCCCGTGGACATGCCGGATTTCAATGGCGTGGCCCAGATGAACCGCACGGCCACGGGCTTCGACCTCGTGGAGCTGAACGGCGGTACGCACAGCGGCACGCTGGACTACCAGATCGTGGTGAAGCCGAAGACCGGGTTCGGAGAAGGCCGCTTCCCCCAGGCGCCCGGCCCGGCCTGGCTGAAGAAGGAGCACGAGCCGGAACAGGCCCGCGCCGCCAACCGACCCGACCCTTCGGGCATCTTCTACTGGCCGAGCGACCATGAGGTCTACGGCTACGATGTGGCCAAGGTGACCCCGGTGGGTTCGCGCGTACCGGCAGGCCAATACGCGGGCAAGTTCAAGGTGGCGGAAGGGGTGTTCATGGACCACATCCCCGCGCAGCGCCCCGGCCAATGACCACCGCTGGGCGCGATCCCGTTCCTTCGCATCGATGATCGCGCACGACCCGCGTGACTGGTTCAGGCCGGTCTTCCACTTCCACCGCAGCGACACCTTCCGCAAGCTGCTGCCCCTGATCCTGCTCATCGGCGGCATCACGGCAGGCGTGGCGTGGCTGGAGAACTCGTGGCTGCACCTGGCGCAGGACCATCGTGTGAAGAACATCACCCTGATGCACAGCCTGCTGGGCTTCGCCATCAGCATGCTGCTGGTGTTCCGCACCAACACCGCGTACGACCGGTGGTGGGAAGGGCGCAAGCTGTGGGGTTCGCTGGTGAACGTGAGCCGCAACCTGGCCGTGAAGGTGGGTGCGTGGCTGCGACCGGAGGACCACGAGGATCGTGCGCACTACGCCCGCCTCATCGGTCGCTTCGCGGCGGAACTGGGCCGCCACCTGCTGCGGGAGGAAACACGTCTGGACCTCGACGAGGAACCCCATCCCGAGCTCCGGATCGACCGTCGTCGGCATGTGCCCGCCCAGATGGTGGCCCTGATGCATGCGCGCGCGGCCCGCCTTCTGCGCGAGGGCCGGCTCTCCCAGGAACAGCTCATCGTGCTGTCCACGGACATCAACGCCTTCCTCGACATCTGCGGGGCCTGCGAGCGCATCAAGAACACGCCGATCCCCTTCTCCTACAGCACCTTCATCAAGAAGTTCATCGTCGTGTACACCGTCACCCTGCCGTTCGGCTTCGCCCTGGTGATGGGCTGGATGGCGGTGCCCGTGGTGATGTTCATCTTCTACGTGCTGGCCAGCTTGGAGCTGATCGCCGAGGAGATCGAGGATCCCTTCGGAAGGGATTCCAACGACCTGCCCATGGATCGCCTGGCCGATACCATCACCGGGAACGTGAACGAGATCCTGTCCTGAGGATGGAGGAGCGAAGCCCTTTGCAGAACCGCCTGGAGCGCATCGTGTTCGGTACGGACAGCCGTGCCGGGCGGTTGTTCGATGTGTTGCTGTTGTGGACCATCCTGTTGAGCGCTGCCTTGGTGCTGCTGGAGAGTGTGCACGAGGTGCATGTGCGGTACGGTCGCTGGCTCCTGGCGGCCGAATGGACCGTCACCATCCTGTTCACCATCGAGTACGCCGTACGGGTCTGGGTAAGCCGCGACCGCCGGCGCTACGTGCTGGGCTTTTACGGTCTTGTGGACCTGCTGGCCGCGCTGCCGACGTACCTGAGCCTCTTCGTGCCGGGCACCCAGGCGCTGAGCATCATCCGGGCCATCCGCCTCACGCGCGTGTTCCGCATCCTGCGCCTCACCACCTACACACGCGAGGCCTCGCATCTGCTGCTGGCCCTGTATGCGAGCCGTCACCGGATCATCGTGTTCTCGTTCGCCGTGCTGGCGCTGGTCACCGTGTTCGGCACCGTGATGTATCTCGTGGAGGGGCCCGCGCATGGGTTCACCAGCATCCCGCGGAGCATCTACTGGGCCATCGTCACGCTCACCACGGTGGGTTATGGCGACATCGCCCCGCGCACGGCGTTCGGCCAGGCCCTGGCCTCTGCGATCATGATCCTTGGCTATGCGATCATCGCCATCCCCACCGGCATCGTCAGCGCGGAGATCGCCCGGCAGGAACGCCATCGCCGTGTGCTGAGCTGCCCGACATGCGGTGCGGTTGAGGTGCCGGAAACCTCGCGCTTCTGTCCGCAGTGCGGCGCACCGCTGGAGGCCGCCTGACTCACTCCCGCACCATCATCGGGTAGCGGACGATCACGGGCGTGCGTCCCTTGCCCTCGCTGCTGAGCACAAGTTCGCCATCGGGCAGAAAGGTGATGCCCTCCGGCTTGGGCAGAACGTCCGCGTCCAATATGGCAAGGTCCATAAGGCGGCCTTTCCGGTCCACCACGGTCAGCGTGCGATCGACGGCACTGAGCAGGTAGAAGTGTCCGTTCCGGGGATGGGCCGCCACCGAGGAGAAACGCAGCTTGAGCGCAGGCACTGTACGCCCCTGGTCCGTGACCCGCTCGGGGATGGTGATGCCAAGGTCCCTGGCCTGGCGGTGCAACGCTTCCACGGAAAGCTCCACCATCGGCACGCAGCGGTGCAAGGGGTCGTCGGGGTCGAAGGCATGCACCACGCGGACATCCCGGACCTCGGGCCCGCCCTTGGTGATGTCCTTCGGGGCCACGAGCACCATGCCGGTGCTGTCATCGAAACCGAGGCCTTCGATGTTGCGGTGCGGGAGGTCCAGCCGGAAGGTATCGACGCTGGTCCAACGTCCGCCCAGCAGGCGCAACCGGTGGATGAGCCCATCGCTGCGCAAGGCGAGGAAACTGTCGTGCACACGCGTGAGGCCTTCCATGTCGCCGGGGCCCCCGAACGCCTCGGTCCGCAGCACGCGACCCTCCTTCAGGCCGATGAAATACAAGGTCGCCGCCTCATCCTGCACACAGGCCACGGTGCCCTGATCCACATCCGTCAGTGCGCTCACCTCCATCAGCTGCTCGGGCAGGGTGATCACCTGGGCCGGGTGGCGCAGGTCATAGGGCAGCGATGTCACGGCCCGCTGCGCCTGCAAGGCGGAGGCAAGGAGCGTGGCCGGAAGGAGCAGGGCGAAGCGCATGCGCGAAGATCGCTCGCTCCGTGCGGTTTGCACCATGCGGTCCGTTCCACTTCCTTCGCCACGCCGCATGAAGCACATCTTCCCGGGTCGTTCCCTCTTGTTGGTGGTGGTGGCCGCCCTGGGCTATTTCGTGGACATCTACGATCTGGTGCTCTTCAACGTGGTGAAGCGCGAGAGCCTGGAGTTCATCCTCGGTGCCGGGCATCCGCGCATCAAGGACGTGGGCATCGACCTGTTCAACTGGCAGATGCTGGGCATGCTGATGGGCGGCATCCTGTGGGGCGTGTGGGGCGACCGCAAGGGACGGATCACGGTTCTCTTCGGCAGCATCCTGTTGTACAGCGCGGCGAACATCGCCAATGCCTTCACCTACGACCTCACCGTGTACGCCATCGTGCGCTTCATCGCCGGTGTCGGGCTGGCCGGGGAATTGGGCGCCGGCATCACCCTGATCACCGAGACGCTGCCGCGTGACAAACGCGGCTATGGCACGCTCATCGTGGTGACCTTCGGAGCACTGGGGGCCGTGTTCGCTGCGGAGGTGGCCGACCAAGGCGCCTGGTTCGGCCGCATCTGGTGGTCCCTGACCGGCCGTGAGCTGATGAGCTGGCAGATCACCTACCTCGTGGGCGGCCTGATGGGCTTGGTGCTGCTGGTGATGCGCGTGGGCACCTTCGAGAGCGGCCTTTTTCAGGAGGTGCGCGGAAGGGCGGTGCGGAAGGGCGACCTGCGCTTGTTGTTCAACGACCGCAGCCGCTTTCTGCGCTACATCAGTTGCATCCTCATCGGCGTGCCCGTGTGGTACGTGATCGGGGTGCTCGTGAGCCTGAGCCAGGACGTGTTCGTTCCTGAGCTCGGCATCGACACCAGTGCCCTGGACGCCGAGGGGTTGAAGCGCATCAACGGAGAGGCCATCAAGTACGCGTACATCGGCCTCAGCGTCGGCGACCTGTTGAGCGGTCTCCTGAGCCAGCTGTTGCGGAGCCGGCGCAAAGTGATCCTCCTCTACCTGACCGCCAACCTGGTGCTGACCCTGGTCTTCCTCTTCGGCATGCGCGGTTCGACCATTGCCGCCTACAACTGGATGTGCCTGGCCCTGGGCACCGCCACCGGCTATTGGGTCATCTTCGTCACCGTGGCCGGTGAGCAGTTCGGCACCAACATCCGCAGCACGGTGGCCACCACCACGCCGAACTTCGTGCGTGGCGCCGTGCTGCCGGTCACCAACGCCTTCAAGTACCTGGCGCTGCCGCTGGGCAACGTCACCGGCGCGCTGGTGGTGGGCCTGGTGTGCATCGGTGCGGCCTTCTGGGCCACGTTCCGTGTGCGAGAGACCTTCCACACGGACATGGATTTCGTGGAGGAATAGCGCTAACCGCGACCGGAGTCGATCGCGCGGCGCACGCTGCCGTGCTGCTTGAGCAGGGCGTTGGCCTCATCATAGCCGATGTCCAGGCCTTCCATCACCATGCGCGTGCCACGGTCGATGAGCTTCACGTTGCTGAGCTGCATGTCCACCATGCGGTTGCCCTTCACCCGTCCAAGGCGGATCATGACGGCGGTGCTGATCATGTTCAGGACGAGCTTCTGCGCGGTGCCGCTCTTCATCCGGGTGCTACCCGTGACGAACTCGGGCCCCACCACCACCACGATCGGGTGGTCGCTGACCGTGGTGACCGGGGCGCCCGGGTTGCAGGTGATGCATGCGGTGAGGATGCCGTGCCGCCGACAGGTCTCCAAGGCGCCCACCACATAGGGCGTGCCTCCGCTGGCCGCGATGCCCACCACCGTGTCATCCGCACCGATGGCGTGCTCCCCGAGGTCCTTCCAGCCCTGTTCACGATCGTCCTCGGCGAACTCCACCGCCTTGCGGATCGCGCGGTCACCCCCTGCGATAAGGCCCACGACCAGGCCATGCGGGACCCCGAAGGTGGGTGGGCATTCGCTGGCGTCCACGATGCCGAGCCGTCCGCTGGTGCCCGCGCCAAGGTAGAAGAGGCGCCCCCCACGCCGCATGCGTTCGGCAATGGCCTCCACCAGCTTCGCGATCTCCGGCAGCACACGTCCCACGGCCTCGGGCACGCCGCGGTCCTCCGTGTTGATGTGGCCGAGCAGCTCGGTGGTGCTCATGCGCTCGAGGTCGTTGTACGGCGAGGGGCTTTCGGTGATCTTCTCCATGGCGTCGGCAAAGGTGGGGGATGAGGTCGGACCTCGTCGGGCGCACGTGCAGGAACGAAGAAGGGCCGCCCCGGAGGACGGCCCTTTTCGAAAGGGAGGGATGTTGGATCAGTTGAACGCGACGCGGCGCACGGCACGACCTTCCGCGAACTCGAGGGTGAGGAAGTACGCCCCTCCGTCCAGTTCGCCGCGCTGAAGGATGATGACATCGGCGTTCACCGTGCTGTTGCGGACCAGGCGACCATCCGGTGTGTGCAGGGTATAGCTCAACACCTTGCCCGCAGGGCTGCTGATGCGCACCGCATCGATGGCCGGGTTGGGGGCGATCACGAGAGCAGCTGCCGCAGCAGGTTCGGCGATGCCGACCGGTTGTCCCACGCAGTCGCAATTGGCGGTCCAAGCGTCGTTGATGGTGTTCGCGTCGCCGTCGTCGCAGGGCTGACCCGGCTGGTCGGGGCCGTCGATCACGCCCAGGCAATCAGGCGTGCCCAGCGCGCAGGGGCCGAGCTGCAGGGCGCAGACGATGCGCGGGTTCATGTAGCCCATCACCGTGTCCAGGTAAGCGCGACCCTTGGCCCCGCTCATGTCGGGGTTGCTGGCGAGGCTGGCCTGGTGGGTGGTGATGCCCAGTCCCGGGATCACCGTGGTGGCTGCCGGGCTGTTGGGGTCCCACCACTGCCAGGGGCTTGCTTCGTCGCTGGCTGGTGGGGTCCAACGCGGGCGCACCACAGGGAAGAGCCCTTCCGCGCCGGAGGCGATGGTGACCCCGTCGATCGTCTGGCCATAGAGCGATCGCGCACGGGCCGTGAACGGATCGTTGGTCAGGTTGGCGAAGCTGGTCTGGTTGCCCAAGCCGTTCACCCAGGGGATGAAGTAGTTGCTGCCGGGCACGTCCACGACCGGTCCGCCGGTGGTCGGCACGATCACGATGCCGTACGTGAAGGGTGCGAACGGGTCGAACACGGTGTGGAAGGCCACCATCGGCGCATCACCGGCCTCAGCCCAGGTGGTGTCGGCGAGCGCTCCGCCCATGTTCACGCAGAAGTGCGTCTCATGATCGAAGCCGTTCGACCGATAGAGCGTGAGCTGACCGTTCAGGCCGGCCAGGTTGCCGACCGCATTGGTGTCGACATAGCTGACGTTCGGGTTGAAGGGGTCGGGCCGGAACTTCTCCACGAAGAGCTCGCTGCCCTTGTCCAGCGTGGTGTGCGCCAGGGCGATGTAGCCACCGGTGCCTTCACCGAGCACGATGATCTTGTCCGGGTCGATGCCGTAGGTGTTGGCCGCGGCCGCTTCTTCCTTGTGCGTGCGCACGCACTGGCGCACGTCGTGGATCGCCCGGTAGATGGCGTTGAGCAACTGCCCGCGACGCTCCTCCTCGGTGGCGGCCAGGGGGTTCCAGCCCAGCCGATAGCTCATGCTCACCGCCACATAGCCGCGGCGCGCCATGCGCTTGCACACCTCCACAGCGCAGCTGTCCGTGCGCGTACCCACCGGGCTGCCGTTCTGCGGGGGAGGCAGCGCGTTGCCGGTGTGGATGTACAGCACCATCGGCCGCTCGGTGACGGCATCCACGTTCTGATCGGGTTCGTAGATGTCCATCCGCAGCTCGCGCACCTTCACGGCCGTGCTACCGTCCGTGGGGTCGAAGAAGGGAGCCGGGATGGGCTGCTGGGTGCTCACCAGTGTCTGCAGTTGGGTGACCTCTGCGGGCACGTTGGGGCTGGCCAGGTTGCTGGTGAGGAAGTCGATGTTGGTACCGAAGGGCACGTTCGGTGTGATGACCACCTGTCCGTCGGTGAACACCTCGTCGATGTAGCGCTGCTGGGCCACTGCCAACACGGGCAGTGCGAGCAGAAGCAAGGGTAGGGCTCGTTTCATGGATCCTGGGTTTGATCAGGTTCCGAAGATAGGGATGGACCTGTGTAGCTCCGGAGGATGGGAGCGGATGTATGTATGGCCATACATACGTCGAGTGGGCAACCGCAACAACCCGCGCCCTCGTTCGGAGCTTGCAGCTGTTCGAATGAGATCTCACCACCTCCCCGCCGGCGCATTGCTATTCTGCGTGTGGACGCGCCTGGGCCGGCGTCGGGCCCATGGTGGCTCGTAGCGCTTCAGCCGGTGAAGGACCGTTCATGACATATGTATGGCCATACATACGTTGACGGATGACCTGGAACCGGCTGACCCAGGTCGGAACCCCGCTATTCGTGGGGATTGGTGCGTGTCAGGCCTGCGCGACGACGGTTGTCGAACATATGTATGGCCATACATATGTCCAGGGCTCCAGAGCCGCCTATCCGACAATATGCGCTCCATTGCACGCGGCTTTCAGTGGTTCGAGCAGCCTTGATGCACTGGGCCGCGAAGTATGTATGGCCATACAACTGTTCGGGAGCGGCCCGAAGCCCCCCGACCCCTTCACCGCCGGTCCAGCTCGTAGATCAGCTGCACGTACCCCAACCGGCCCACCGCCGGTCCACCGTAGACCAGGTACACATCGTTGGTCCACATCCGTTCCAGTCGCTCGTCATCCGGAACGCGCTCGTCGAACAAGGGCACGACCCCGAAGAGGTTGCTGCAGCCCAGCTTCACGGTCAGTCCCGGCTTCGGGAACTTCACGTTCACCTGCGCGTCCACCATGTCGTAGCTCGGTATGGCGCCGGTGAACTGGGGTGAGCCTTCGAAGGTGAAGCCTTCCACGAATTTGTAGTTGATGCCGAAGCCCAGGTCACGCCGGTCCGTCCACGGGATCCGCAGGTCATGACCCGTGAAGCCCACGTTGAACTTGTTCAGCGGGGTGTTGAAGGCCGGGATGATCGGATCGTCCTCCCCGGCGATCAAGCGGTTGTAGCTGTAGTTCACACTGTAGGTCATCCGCTTGCGGTAGTAGTTCACCCCGAGGTTGCCGCCCAGTGTGCGCACCGTGCTGTTGCTGTTCGCCGCCACGCGGTACACCTGGAGCTCCAGCGGAAAGCCGGTCACCTGATCGAAGCTCCCATCGATGCCGATGAGGTAGCCGATGAAGTCCGTGTACCAGCTCGTGTAGCCGCTCGCGTCCACGTAGAACTTCTCGTTCAGGGTGCCCCGGTAGCCGGCCTCCACGGTGAGCACCTTTTCCGGCCTGATGCGGTCCACGTTGAAGTACTCCAGCTTGGACAGGCCCTCCAGCAGGGTCGGTGAGCTGCGGTAGTCGTTGAAGCTCTCGATCGTGATCAGGCTGTCGCGCCCTTCCTCGAACTGGCCGTCGATGTTGCCCAGCAGGATGGCTCTTCCCACATTGTAATAGAGGTACTGGTCGGCCAGCGTCGGATTGCGCACGCCGCGGCTCACGCTCACCCGGAGCACATGGTCGGCGTTCGGCGTGTACACCGCGCTCAGCGCAGGCGAGACCTGGGGCTCGAAGTTCTGGTTCTTGTCCACCCGCACCGTCAGGGCCAGCCGCAGCTTGTCCTGCATGAGCTTCTTCTCCAGGCCCGCGTAGCCGCCCGCTTCCCAGTTGGTGATCACGATGTCCGCCGTGTCCTTGAAGATGGTGCCCGCACTGTTGGGCCGGTACAACCGTCCGTTGCCCCCCACGGTGATCTCCGCGAACCGCGGCTTGAAGCGGTATTCCCCCATGGCGTGGTACAGCGCCGACCGGTCGAAGAAGAGCGAGCCCCCTTCGGTGAAGCGCCGCGAGCGGATCTCGTCCAGCTTGTCGTTGAAGCGGTCGGTGCCCACCAGGTATGCCGGGTCCAGCTCGGTGTTGTCCGTGCGGTCGATGCTGTCGGCGACCAGCTGATGGTAGCCGCTGAACAGCGCGGTATTGTCGGCAACGAACTGCGTGAGGTAGTCGTCATAGGCCTCCTGTGTGGTGATGCCTTGCGCGATGGCCTCGCTCGGCGTGAGGTAGCCGGGTTGCGTGGCGTTCAGCAGCGGCTTGATCCAGGTCTCCCATAGCGTGAAGTAGCGGATGTTCCACTCGGTGGTGACCCCGCTCGCCTCCTGCAGGCGAAGACCGGTGGTGTAGATGTCGTAGGTGTCCCCGGCATCCTCATGCGTCACATAGCTCCGGAAGAACCAGCGTCCTTCCTGGCGGAGCTCGAGGCGGTGCTGGAAGAACTGCACACCTTCCAGACGGTACCGGTTGTCGCCCTGATACACCGTGCTCCCGCGGCTGTAGTTGGTCGCGACCTGCACTTCCACGCTGTCGGTGATCCGGTAATGCAGGCTCAGACCCGCCTTCAGGTTGTTGGTGCCATAGTCCACCAGGTCCGTTTCGCGATAGCCGGGACGCAGGAAGAGCCCGAGGCCCGGGTACTGCCGTCGACTGAAGAGGGATACGCTGAAGTCGTTGTTCGCCGTCACCCACTCATCGCCGTAGCTGTTCACCGCGTCGTAGCGACCCGGGTTGTCCGCTCCCGTCGGGCTGTTGCTGGTGGGGTCGTGGTTCTCGGCGTACCAGTCCTCCGCGCGCATGGCGAACAGGTTCAGCTTGTACGCGAAGCGTTCGCGGCCTTCCTTGTTCTTGAACACCTGGGCCCAGCGCACGGCCCCTTCCAGCAGGTCGCGTTCCCCGGCCTTTGCGCTCACGCTCAGTCCCGGAAAGGCCCACGGGCTCTTCGTGGTCATGTTGATCACCCCGTTGAAGGCGCCCGGACCGTAGAACGCGCTGCTCGCCCCCGCGATCACGTCCACCTTCATCACGTCCAGGTCACTTGCCCCCAGGAAGTTGCCCAGGCTGAAGTTGAGGCCCGGGCTCTGGTTGTCCACGCCGTCGATCAGCTGCAGGCTGCGCACCGGGCTGGTGCTGTTGAAGCCGCGCGTGTTGATCACCTTGAAGCCGAAGCTCGCGGCCGTCATGTCCACGCCTTTCAACGTGCCCAGGCTCTCGTAGAAGTCGCCGCTCGGTGCCTCCCGGATGGCGATGATGTCCATGCTCTCCACCGTGAGCGGGGCCTGCTTCTGCTTCTCGCTGATCCTGCTGCCCACCACCTCGGCCTCCTGCAACAGCACCTGGTCCGCGCTCAACTTGAACTTCAGCTCCTGGTCGGGGCTCTTCACCTCCACCTCCAGGTCGGTGAAGCCCACGTAGCTGATCACCAGCACGTATGGCGGCAGCTCGTTCACCGGCAGCTCGAACCGGCCGTCGAGGTCCGTCTGCGTCACCGCCTTCGTGCCCTTCAGCGCCACGGTGGCACCGATGAGCGTTTCACCGCTGCCGGCGTCGCTCACCACACCGCGCAGCTTGTACTGCTGGGCCAGCGTGGTCAACGGAAGCAGCAACGCCAGTAACAGGATCGGGCGGACCAGCGGCGCGTTCGCGCGCGGCGGGGGCAACGGTCTGTGTTCCGTTGACCGGTCGAAGCGGTGTCGGGGGAGGCGCATCGGTCGGGATGCGCACAAGATAGCAGGCGCTTCCGGTCACTGTCACGCGGCCCGGACCATGAACCGGTGAGGCCGCCTGAGCGTTCCTTCACACCTTCGCGACGACCATGCGCCGACTTACACTCCTGCTGGCCGCGTCCGCGGTCCATACGCTTTGCTCCGGTCAGCTCCGGCCGGGATTCGACAAGGCCGAATACACCGAGCTGCTCCGCGTCTTCGCCGCGCAGGCCGATACCACGATGGAGGGCTTCAACCTACCGAGGCCCGAGCGCTTCGCCCTGGCCTGGAAGAGCCCGGTGGTGGGGCTGCAGAACCGCTGGGACCTGTACACCGACGGCGCCGGCACCGCAGCGATCGTGGTGCGCGGCACCACCGCCCAGCTGGCCAGTTGGTTGGAGAACTTCCACGCGGTCCTCGTGCCCGCCGAGGGCGAACTGGACCTGGATGGCGGTGAGCCCTTCCGATACACCCTGAGCGACGACCCCGCTGCACGCGTACACCTGGGCTGGCTCATCGGCCTGGGCCATCTGCAGCGCAGCATCCTGCCGGCCATCGACTCGCTGGTCTCCGCAGGCACGCGCCAGCTCATCCTGTGCGGCCACAGCCAGGGCGGGGCCATCACCTACCTGCTCACCGCGCATCTGTGGCACCTGCGCGCCATCGGCCGCCTGCCCGCCGATCTGGTGATGAAGACCTACTGCAGCGCGGCCCCCAAACCCGGCAACCTGCCCTTCGCCTACGGATACGAGGCCGCCCAACGCGAAGGCTGGGCCATGAACGTGGTGAACAGCGCCGATTGGGTGCCCGAGGTGCCTGTCACCGTACAGACGGTGGACGACTTCAATCCGGTGAACCCCTTCCGCAACGCGCGCAAGGCCATCCGTTCGCTGCCCTTCCCGCAGGACCTCGGCCTGCGCATCCTCTTCAACCGGCTCGACCGGCCCACGCGGAAAGCGCGCCGCAGCTACCACCGCGTGCTGGGCCGCACCATCGGCCGCCTGGCCGCGAAGAACCTGCCCGGCTACACGGCCCCCGAACTGCCGGAAGGCACGCACTTCGTGCGCACGGGCCCCTTTGTGGTGCTGCGGCCCGATGCCGCCTACCGGGCGCGCTTCGTGGACGATCCGAAGAAGGTGTTCATGCACCACCTCATGGAGCCCTACTACGACCTGATGTTGCGCTTCCCCGATCGGGTGCGCATGCCCTGAGGCTGATGGCCCGGGCGAGGCCACGACCTGCGTAGCTTGCGCCCATGGCCATCGCGCTCACCTTCCACGGCGCCGCCGGAACCGTCACCGGCAGCAAGCACCTGCTCGAGGTGCAGCATCGCGATGGCGCCGTCCACCGCGTGCTTCTCGACTGCGGCATGTTCCAGGGCGAGGCGGTCGGCCGGTCGAAAGGGGATCCCAACCGCCACTTCGGTTTCGATCCCGGCAGCGTGGACGCCGTGGTGCTGAGCCACGCCCACATCGACCACAGCGGCCTGCTTCCGCGCCTGGTGGCCGAAGGTTTCGACGGTCCCATCCACAGCACCCCGGCCACGCGCGACCTCTGCGCCATCATGCTGGAGGACAGTGCGCGCATCCAGGAGGCCGACCATGCCTACGACCTCAAGCGCGCCAAACGCCAGGGACGCGCGCTCGACGAGCCGGGCCCGTTGTACACCGTGGACGAAGTGCCCCTGGCGATGCAACGCTTCGAGGCACACGACCTGAACAGTGCGTTCACCGTGGCACCGGGCATCACCTGCACCTTCACCGAGGCGGGCCATATCCTCGGCAGCGCCGCGGTGCACCTCACCATCGACGATGGCGAACGGGTCCTGCGCCTCACGTTCACCGGTGATGTGGGCCGCTACGTCGATCGGCTGCTGCCTGAGCCCGCCCCGTTCCCGCAGGCCGATGTCATCGTGTGCGAGAGCACCTACGGCGACCGCGACCACCCCGGCATCGCGGAGGCCGAAGAGGAGCTGCTGCGGCATGTCACCGAGGCCTGCGTGGAGCGCCGCGGCAAGCTGCTCATTCCCGCCTTCAGCATCGGCAAGACGCAGGAGATCCTGTACACGCTCAACAGCCTCAGCAACCAGGGCCGCCTGCCCCGCATCCCCGTCTTCGTGGACAGCCCGCTGGCGATCAGCGCCACCGGGATCGTGCGTCAGCACAGCGCTTGCTTCCGACCGGAGGTGCGGGCCGAACTGGAGCACGATGCCGACCTGTTCAGCTTCCCCGGGGTGGAGTTCGTGCGCAACCCCGAGCGCAGCAAGCAGCTCAACGCCCGGCAGGAGCCCTGCATCGTCATCGCGGCCAGCGGCATGATGGAGGCCGGACGCATCCGCCACCACCTGCGCCACAGTCTGCCCAACCCGCGCAACACCGTGCTTGCCGTCGGCTTCTGCGCCCCCGGCACGCTGGGCCACGACATCCTCAGCGGCCACCAGGTGGTGCACATCTTCGGTGAACCCGTTCCCGTGAAGGCCGCCGTGCTGCGCATGGAGTTCTACAGTGCGCATGCGGACCGTGGCGAGCTGGTGCGCTACCTCGGCTGCCAGGACCCTGCCCGCGTGCGCCAGCTCTTCCTGGTGCACGGCATCACCGCCAGCTTGAACGGCCTGCAGGAACGGCTCGCCGCCGCAGGCCACCACAACATCGCCATCCCTCACAAGGGCCAGCGCTTCGTGCTCTGAGCTCAGCGGCCGCTGCGGCCCAGCACGATGCCCGCCGTGGCATACCACGTCAGGTTCCGCGGGTCGTCGTACACGGTGTTCAGCGCCTCCTCATCAAGCACCTGGCTCAGGCCCGCGCTCACTCCGGCTTCCACCGTGATGAACCAGATGTCGAGGCCGACACCGGCATCGAGGTTGAAGGAACCGGCCGTCAGGTCATCCCGGTTCCACGCGATATCCTCGTTGCTGTTGTCCACGCTCAGCAAGAGGTCGTAGCTGGGCCCCAGGTTCAGCCGCAGTTTGAAGCCGTCCTTGTGCACCAGGTTGAAGCCCACGAGCGCCTTGGCCTTCAATACGGTGCGCACCAGGTCGTTCTCCACCAGGAAGGTGTCCAGCAGCAGAGGTACCTGCATCTGCACCACCGTCGCCTGTCGGCCGAGATGAAGCCCCGGCTGGAGGTACACGCGTCTTCCGAGCCGGACGTCCACCCCCGCCTGCCAGCCCATGTTGCCCCGGAAATCGCCGTTGTCGGGATCGCCCTGGAGGGTCTGCATCAGCAGGCCCACCTGCGGGTTCACCTGCACTTGGCCATGGGCGGTCCCCACCCCGACGAACAGGACGAGGGCCAGGGGAAGAAGGTGGCGGGTCAGGCGCATGGCATCTGTACTGTGCCGTGAAGCTACGACCAGGGCGACCGCGTGCGACCTTTGCCCCATGCCCGCCGTCACCGTCCGCGACCTGCGCCGCCGCCGCACCACCGTGGCCACGGTCGTGTTCCTGTCGGTGGCCCTCGGCATCCTGTGGTGGGGCCAGGTGATGGGCGACCTCGATGGCACCATCGCGCTGGGCATGATCGGTGCCTGCGCCACGGTCTACATCGGCCTCCTGAACTACTGGCTTCAACGGGACAAGGTCATGCAGGACCTGTTCACGGCCTTCAACGCGCGCTACGATCGGTTGAACGGTGACCTGCTCGCCATCCAGAAGGGCGTGTACATGGACGGCGACCCCGATCGCGTGATCCTGGACTACCTGAACCTGTGTGCAGAGGAGTACTTCTGGTACACCAGGGGCCGCATCGACACCGCCATCTGGCTGGCCTGGCGCAACGGCATGGAGAACTGGCTGCAGGTGCCCGCCGTGCGGGATGTGGCGCGGCGTGAAGCCGCCCAGCGCGACAGCTACTACGGTCTGTTCGACACCGTGCCGGTGGACTGATCAGGCCTTGAAGCGCAGCACCTCCCGCACCTGCGCCGGCAGGGGGGGCAGCTTGCGCCGCTCGAAGAGGAAGCTGCTCAGGTCCGCCACTTCGCTGAAGATGTAGTGGCTGTCCATGGCGCCGCGCAGGTACGCCTTGCCCGTGCTGCCGCCCGTGCCCACCCGCAGGCCGATCATCCGGTGCACCATGTTCAGGTGACGCCCTCTCCACGCCGCCATCGCCTCGTCGATGTCCAACAGCGCCTCCAGGAAGCGGAACGGCTGCTGGAAGATGGGCTCGTCGCGGTACAGCATGATGAAGAGCGCGCTGCGGCAGGCCTTGGGGCTCAGCTTCCGCTCGGCCGATCCCTCCACGAAGATCTTCCGCCACAAGGCCGCGTTGCCCTCCTCGCCCTGCACCAGGCTCGCGTCGTAGATCCGCTCCAGCTGGTCGAAGAACCCGGCCCCGCCCTGGGGCCAGTACCGCTCTTCCAGGAAAGGCATGCGCTCCAGCCACGCGTTCACCAGCTCCAGCAGCGTGGGCAGCTGCTCCAGCGCCTCGATCTCCGCCTTGTGCTCGGCCTTCAGCTGGCTGGTGTAGTACTGCTTTCCGAACCGCGCCTCCATGCGCAGTCCGAGCCGCGCCTCCAGCACCTTGAACTGCATGCTCTGGAACCCGCTCGCCGGACGCAGCATGTCGCGGAAGTCCAGAAAGTCCAGTGGCGTCATCGTCTCCATGATGTCCATCTGGTGCACCAGCACGTCCAGGATCGTCTTCACCCGCTGAAGGCGATGCACCGCGATGTTCAGCTCGCCACCGTTGTCGTCCACGTGGCGGTCCGCGAACAGGCCGATCACACTGCCCACCTCGTGCAGCACCTGCTTGAACCACAGCTCGTAGGCCTGATGGATCACGATGAAGAGCATCTCATCGTGGGCATGCTGGCCGCGCTTGTCGCTCTCCAGGGCCTGCGCGCCGAGGATCTTCTCGAGTTGGAGGTAGTCGGGGTAGTAGACGTTGGACATGGACCGTTGTGCCCATGGAGGCATGTGCTCCTGTGCACATGGACCGGGGATGGCGAATGTAGGCGGCTCCGTTCGTGACGGGCTAACTTTGATCAGCCATGCGTGTACCGTGCCTCTTGCTCGTTCTGTGTGGCCCCCCTGTCCTGGTGGCGCAGGAGGGTGCCACACCCGTGCGTTCCGATGCGGATGCCGGACAGGCGCTGTTCGAGCGGGGGTTCCGGAAGGACGGTCCGGGCACGACCCCGGTCGAGGTGATGCCGGCCTTTCCGGGTGGCGAGGCGGAGCTGTACCGAAGGGTCCGGGAGGAGACCCGCTATCCGAAGGAGGCGCTCCGGGAGGGCGTCACCGGCCGTGTGATGGTGCACTTCGTGGTGGAGAAGGACGGCCGGGTGGACAGCGTGTGGGTTCCTGTCCACGTCGATCACCAGCTCGATGCGGAGGCCATCCGCGTGGTGCGCAGCCTTCCACCGTGGACTCCGGCCACCATGGACGGCCGACCGGTACGGGTGCTCTTCCAGCTGCCCATCACCTTCAAGATGGACCCGTCCGTGGCGGAGAAACGCAGGAAGAAGACCGCCCGCCGACGCGGGTGAACCCGAAGGTCAGGCCACGCGCACCTTCAGCACGTCGCCGGCCACCTCCACCGGGTAGGTCTTCAGCCCTTGCTGCGCAGGACCCTTGGTCACCTGGCCGTTCATGTCGAAGGCGCTGCCGTGCCATCCGCACACCAGCTTGTCGCCATCGGGCTTCACCGGGCCCCCCTTGTGCGGGCAGTTCAGCACCAGCGCCTTGTAGGTGCCGTCCGCGCCCTTGCTGATGTACAGCTTGTCCCCCAGCCCCTTCGCGCTCACCAGGCCCATCCCGTCGGACAGGCTGGACATCGGGATGGAGAGCACGCCGTTCTCCACGGCCAGCGCGGCCGAGGCGGAGGAGCCCGCTGCGGCGGTCTTGCCGGAGGAACAGCTTTCGAGCGAGGCCAGGGCGGGCACGGCGGCCAGGGCGGCGCAGGCCTTGCAGCCCGCGAGCAGGAAGTTGCGACGGTCCATGGAGGGGATGTTGGTCGAGCGGAAAGATAGACGCTCCCTGCGGAACACGGGCGCAGGCCACATGGTTCACAACCCTTAACAGACGACCGGGCATTCCGGCATGGGAATGGCTTACCTTGCGTTCAAATCAGACCCCATCCCATGCGCATCCTCCTGAGCATCGCCGCCACCCTGGCCTTCCTGGCCACGGCTACCGCACAAAGCACCGCCACCGACAAGGTGGCCACCGAGAAAGCCACCGCTGTGGCGCCGGCCAGCCCGCAGAAGGCCACTGCTGTGGCGCCTGCGACCACCATCGCGACCTCCGGTGAGACCAAGGCCCCGTCCTGCGCCGGTGGCGCCAAGACGGCCGGTGCGGCCTGTTGCGCCGGCAAGGCCGGAGCCAGCGCCGATGCCAAGGCCGCTTGCGCCGGTCACGATCACAAGGCCCATGGTGAGGCGCATGGAGAGCACGGTGCCCATGGCGATGCCAAGGCCGCCGGTTGCTCCGGTGCTGCCAAGGCCGGTTGCTGCGCAGGCAAGGCCGGTGCGAAGGCCGAGGCCACACCCGCCCCTGAGTCCAAGTAAGCTCCGCCGCACGGCGTTCATGAAGCCCTCCGACCACGGTCGGGGGGCTTCGTGCGTTCAGCCCAGGAACACCACTTCCATCCGCTCGTCCGGGCCCAGCCGCAGGTCGCGCAGCCGCAGTTCCATCAACCAGCCCATCACCGGCGGGGCGTCCGTGCGCAGCTCCACCGGCACGTAGGTCCAGTTGCGGATGTTGCGGAACACCGGATCGGGCCAGGTGGGATTGAACAGCACGCTGAAGCGGAACACCTGGTGGTCCGCGACCAGCTCCCGGCCGCGGTCATCGTAGGCCCGGGTGGTGACGATCAGCGCGGCGCGGTTCAACCGCCGCTGCCAGTCAGGATCCGTCGTGGCGAAGAAGGCCTGCCGCAACGCGATGCGCGGCCGTTCCGTGGCGCTGAAGCGCGCTTCGGGATGCCCGGTGTCCAGCGTGATGTGCCGCGCGCCCATCGGTTTCAGAACCGCACCCGCACCTGCACCTTCACGTCGCTGCGCGTGCTGCCCGCGATCTCCTGCAGGCCCGAGCTGATGCGGTCGGTGTCCTGGAAGATGAAGGCCCCATAGCGCAACCACACGTCCACCCGGCGCAACGGCGTGAGGCGCAGCATGGCGTACCACCGCATGCCGCGGCCGTAGTACGGTGGGATGCTGAACACGCCGATGAGGTCGTTCTCGTAGGCATAGAGGCGGGCGTCGTAGCCGTCGGTATCGAACAACGCGACGCGCAACGACAGTTCCCACCAGCTGCGCAGGGGGCGGTGCACCAGGTCCTGGTACACGATGAAGCCATGCTCCACCGGGCTGTCGCCGCGCTGCACGTCCACCACCTCCACCCGCGTCCGCAGGCTCACCGAGGGGCTCACTTTGTAGGTGGCGTTCACGCGCCACTGCGTCTGCCTGCGGCGCACCAGCGGATCGATGCCATCCACCGGAGCCTCGCTGTTGTAGCCCTTCTGCTCATGGCGGCCGCGCAGGTACACCTCCACCTGCTTGCTGGGGCGCCAGGTCACCTGGGCCAGCACGTCGTGCCCGTCGCTGGGGCCGTTCACCTGGTAGCGCAACCACGGGAACCGGTACTGGTCGAAGTAGGCGTTGATGGTCCACCGCCGGTCGGGACGCACCTCGATGCCCGTGTACAGGCCGCGCTCGTTCCAAGGGCGGCCGCCCTCGGCGAAGCCCACGCTGTACAGCCCGTGGAAGTCGCGCTGGTAGTCGCGGTACAGCAGGGCCAGCGTCACACGCCGGTCCAGGGCCACCAGGGTGCCGAGGTTCAGCGCCCATCCGGTGTTGCCGTCGGCCTGCGGCAGGCTCGCCGCCACCTCGCCGAAGAAGCTCGCGTTGCGGAACAGCCAGCTGAAGTCGCTGCCCACCGTGGTGTTCTCCTGCCCGTTGAACTCGAACCGGTTGTAGGGTCGCAGCGTGCGCGACAGCGGCACGTCGAAGCCCACGTGCGCACCGGTGAGCCCCCAGCTGAAGGTGCGGCGGCGGTAGCGCAGGTGGCCGCCGTAGGCCTGCTCCAGGATCGCGTCCTTCTTCTCCAGCTCGTTGAAGGTGCGGTGGTAGCCGTCCTCCTGGAAGCTGCTGAAGCTCACCTGGGCATCGTCCACATCGCTGGTGTCCACCTCCTGCTGCACGTTGGCATCGAGGCCCTTGCGGCTGTAGAACACCGTGAGGTCGAGGTTGCGGTGCAGTTCGATGGTGGCCGCCACGCCGCGGTTGAAGAGGTTCTCGTTCACGCTGGTGTAGGGGGCCAGCCCGGCCGCATTGCGCTTCACGTTGAGGCTGAAGGACGACTTGCTGGCGAAGGCGAGGCCCGTCCAGTAGGTGAGGCCCAGCCCGAACTGCGCCTGGTAGTCGCCCACGGCCAGCGCCTTCAGCCGCCCGAAGTGGCGCAGGAAGAGGTGCGCGCTGTAGAAGTCGAAGCCCTGCCGCTGGGTGCCGCGGAAGAACTCCTCGCCTTCGTCCTTCTCGGCGGTGACGCCCAGGCTGATGTTGTTGCGGTAACGGAAGCGGTAGCGGGCGTAGAGCTTGTACGGGTCGCCCAGGTAGAGGCGGCTCTCGCGGCGCAGGCTGTCGCGCACCGCCTCGTCACCCGTGTCCGGCAGCGCGTCGCCATCGGGATCGGTGTAGCGGCCACCGAACAGGCCGCTGCGGTCCAGCCCTCCGCGCCGCGCCTCCACGTTCACGATCGTGCGCAGCATCACCTCGTGCTCGCCGTTGCGCAGGATCTCCTTCAGCCCGGCCCGCGAACGCAACGGATCCTCGCGCACCGTGATGAAGGGCCGCACGAGGGCCAGCGTGCGGGCGTCCCACGCATCGATCGTCTGCACCTCGTACAGGCTCAGCAGCTTGCCGTTCTTCCGGATGTGCGCGAACAGGGCGCCGATCTGCACGTCGGTGAGCAACGCCAGGCTGTTGAGCTCATCCGCGTCCGTATGGTTCAGGTCGATGGGGTCGCGGTAGCGGTCCGTGAGCACATCGAACAGGTTGGTCAGGTCCAGGTCACTGTCGTCGCCCAGCTGCTCGGTGGCGGCCTCGATGCGCTGCTCGATGAGGTCGCGCGGCACCCCCTGGTCCTCCTGCGCCGCGCACGTCGCCGCCAGCGTGATCAGCACCACCGGAAAGGCCGCGCGCCTCATGGGAAGCGGTAGCTGAGGCCCAGTTGCGGGGTGGGACCGAGCAGGCTGCGGAAGGCGACCGCCAGGTCCAGGTCGAAGCCCTTCAGCCGCACGCCCACGCCGAAGTGCCCCTGTGTGGGGCCGGTGCTGACGCCCGTGCGCAGGAACAGCGCGTTCACCGGCCGGTACTCGATGCCCGCATGGAAGCGTTCGGCCTCGTCGATGTCCTTCACCACCTCGCCGGTCACGATCAGCTTCTCGCTGAAGGTGTAACCGAGACCCGCCTTCAGCACCGTGGGCACGCGCTCGTCGGTGGGGCCGCCGAGCTCGGCGCGCGAGGGGTTGTAGAGGTGCGCGCCGGCCCACAGCCGCTCGGTGAGCCGCGCCTGCACGCCCACTTCGCCGGTGACCATGGCGCGGCTGCCGTAGCCTTCGCCGAGGCGCACGCTGAGGTAGTCCAGCTGCACGCCGATCCGCAGCCCTTCACCGAACCGCATGGCATAGGCGAGCCCCACCTTCATCTCCCGGTACAGGTCGTAGCCCAGGGTGTTGGCGTTCACCGCGATGGTGCCCCTGCCCAGCGGCAGGGCCACGGCCAGGGCCTGATGGTCCAGCGCTTCGCTCAGCCAGTGCCGCTGCATGAACACGCCCACGGCAGGCCGCGTCAATCCCGCCAGGCCGGCCTGGTTGTGCTGCACGCTCCACAGGTCGATCAGCGTGAGGCCCGCCTGGCCCATGCCCGTGATGCGCGCGCCCACCGGCAGGTTGTCGCCGCCCGCCTGTGCGGTGGCCACCGCGGCCAGGGCGAGAACGGACAGCAGGCGGCGCATGGTGCCGAATGTATGCGGAAAGGCGATGAGGGCATCCATGTCAGGCCCCGCCCGGTTGCCTACCTTCGCATCCCTTCCGCCGCGCCCACCGCATGCCCGAGCCTGCCACCGCCGCACGCGTCCGCCTGCACGACAAGGAGTTCGTGCCCTACATCCCGGCGGCCGACCTGCATGCCGCCATCGACCGTGTGGCCGCCGAGCTTCAGGAGCGCTATGCCGGCAGGCGCCCCCTTTTCCTCGGGGTGCTCAACGGCGCCTTCTTCTTCGCCGCCGAGCTCATGAAGCGCCTGGAGATGGAGTGCGAGATCACCTTCATCAAGGTGGCCAGCTACCACGGCACCAGCAGCACCGGCACCGTCACCCAGCTCATCGGCCTCAGCGAGCGGCTGGACGGCCGCCACGTGGTGGTGGTGGAGGACATCGTGGACACCGGCGGCACCATCGCCCACATCATGGACGCGCTGAACGGCCTTCACCCGGCCAGCGTGAGCGTGGCGGCGCTGCTCTTCAAGCCCGAGGCCTACACGCGACCCTGGCCCATCGAGCACGTGGCCCTGCGCATTCCCAACGCCTTCGTGGTGGGCTCCGGCCTCGACCACGACGGGCTGGGCCGCAACCTGCCAGGCATCTGGCGCATCACCGAACCCACCCCATGAGCAAGCTCAACCTCGTGCTCTTCGGCCCCCCCGGCGCCGGCAAAGGCACCCAGAGCACCTTCCTCATCGACCGTTATAAGCTGGTGCACCTCAGCACCGGCGACCTGCTCCGCGCCGAGATCAAGGCCGAGAGCGAACTGGGCGTGCAGGCCAAGGAGCTCATGGACCGCGGCGAACTGGTGGCCGACCACATCGTCATCGGCATGATCCGCAACGCCATGGAGGACAACCTCCACGCGCCCGGCTTCATCTTCGACGGCTTCCCGCGCACCAAGGCCCAGGCGGTCGCCCTCGACGAGATGCTCGCCTCCAAGAACGAGCCCATCACCCACATGCTCGCCCTCGAAGTGCCCGAGGCCGAGCTTGTGCAGCGCCTCCTGGGACGCGGCGCCACCAGCGGACGCAGCGACGACCGCGACGAGGGCGTCATCCGCAACCGCATCCGCGAGTACGAGCAGAAGACCGCCCCCCTCAAGGACCACTACACCGCTCAGGGCAAGTTCGTCGCCATCGATGGCGTGGGCTCCGTGGCCGACATCACCGCGCGGCTGGTGAAGGTTATCGGCTAAGGACGGAAGCCCATGGCGTCTTCCCCGTGCTCTGTTCACGACCACACGCTGCGGCCTACTCCTTCACAAAGCGCACCGAGCCGATGGCACCCGGGGTGCGCAGCTCCAGCAGGTACGTGCCGGTGGCCAGGTCGCCCACGTCCAGCAGGGCCGGAGCGTTCACGCGCAGGGTGCGCAGCAGACGGCCGCTGAGGTCCAGCAGGCGTACGGTGGCCGCACCGGTGAGGCCGGCGATCAAGAGGCGGTCGCGTGTGGGGTTGGGCACCACCGTGAAGGCGGATGCCGCCGGATGTTCCACATCGGTGCTCATGTCCACGCGGAAGGTGGCGGGCGGGGTGACGATGGGCGAGTTGAAGTCGAAGACGATGTGGGCGATGTTGTCCACCTGGTCACCGTCGCTGAGCTGCGTGGAGGGGCGCATGCGGAAGCGCACGAAGCCATGGCTGGCGGGCTCGTTGCTGCCGCTGTCGGGCAGCAGGATGGGGTCGAAGAGGAAATGGAGCACGCCGTCGATCATATACCACTGGCAGGGATGGCTGCTGGAGAGGAACTCGAAGCTGTTCCATTGCAGGTCGTCGCTGAGGGTGTCCAGGATCAGCACGCGCTCGGCGGGGTAGGTGCCGGTGTTCTGGAAGCGGATGGTGTAGGTGAGGGTGACGGCGTCGGCCTGCACCTCGGCGGGGGTGGCGGCGGGAATGTCCAGCAGCTTGTCGTTGGGGTCGTAGGCGCCCACCACGGTGTCGGTCCACAACGTCGTGTTGTTGGTGGGCACCGTGTCACCGGCCACCGGATCGATCAC
>Ga0138256_10000389_pt1 | contig 48867 bp, 42 predicted proteins | sample KNB2016incub_MG_FD_105486 | JGI IMG/M metagenome (GOLD analysis project Ga0138256, IMG submission 105486) | Active sludge microbial communities from wastewater in Klosterneuburg, Austria - KNB2014incub_MG | ecosystem: Engineered > WWTP > Activated sludge > Unclassified | place: Austria...
ATGCACAAATAGACTTCGTTCGACTGACGGCCGAAGTGCCTTCAACGCTGTACTTCGAAGAATTCCTGAAACACGGCTACATCGCTTGGCCAAATTACTACCAGAGCCACTTCCCTGACCTGAAAACCTGGGGCGGTGTCCGAGCACTCAAGCAGTCGATCCACCAATTGGCCGGTGCCCCCGAAGATTGGAATGTGTTGCTCGCCAGTCGGTCACTATCGCTGGTCCAAATGGCCGCTCGCAGCATGTTTCAGACATGTCGTCACGTTCTGACGACCGACCTGAGCTGGCCGACATATCAGGATGCTGTTTCAAGGCAGGCATTGGCCGCTGGTGCTCAAATCACAACGGCCCCGCTTCGGGATGCCATCTTCCGAGAAAGATGGACTGTGGCCGACGTGGCGTCGTTCCTGGCCAGATTATGTGCTGAGAACGGATGCGACGGGCTATTCCTGCCGGCCGTGGACCATTTGGGAGTTCGAATCCCCGTTCGAGCCATCGTTGAACAAATCCGAAACACCAGTCACCTGCAGTTCGTTCTGGTCGATGCAGCTCAGGCATTCTGCCAGGTACCAATCGACGACAGTCTGTCCGTGGCCGACTTTGTTGTCACCGGGTGCCACAAATGGATGCGAGCCGGTCAGCCCATGGGAGTCGGGTTCTTTGGCCGAAATGGAACTCGGCAATTCATCAGGGAAACTCTGCAGGAATGCTGCTGGAACGGATGTGACCTCGACCCGTTGCTGATCTTCACCGAACAGCTCGATGGAGGACAAATAAACGGGCATAGTGAAACGGTGAATCTGGCTCCACTGTTTTCCGCCAGTGCCGCAGCAGCGGAGCAACTGGAGCATCGCTCGCAGTGTTCAGCCAACGCTTATGGTTCATCCCTGTTCGATGATCCCGCTCGTTTCAGGACTCTGGATTTGCCCCCGGAGCTGAGCCACTGGATTCCAATTCACCCCCACGAAACGATGAGGAGTCGCATTACTCTCTTCGCCAATCAGGAAGCGGTCCGAACGGCGAATTCGGCCGAGGAAGCTCGACGGGAATGGCTCAATCATGGCTGCGTTGTTACGGCCTATGACAACGGCTGGGTTCGAGTGTCACCGCCACCAGAGCTAAAATCGCCTTCGATTGCTGCGGTGAAGTCGACAGGTGGGAAACACTTCGTTGAGGCTGCATTTTCAGCTCAAGCCCTCAGCGAACGCCGCTCTATGTAATCCAGCACGGACTCTTCATGCCGACAACTTCCATCGTTAGGAAGTGACTTCGGACTGAAGTCGCCGTACGCCACTTTCTCTCGCATGTGTCGTTTCAGGTTGCCACGGACGGCCCTGCAAGTCGGTTCCGTTCGAGGGAAGCTGCAATTGAGCCGATTGACTTGCCCGAGCCTGGAAGGGATGATTCACGATCAAGTCTATCAAAAGACGATAGACTCGATGATGACAAGTGAATTAAGGGACAGGACGATGCTGTATCAGCGCTCGCTGGAAATTGAACAACGGCTTGAATCAGTGCTGCAGATCATTCGACGAGGCGGCTATTCAACTCCCTCGATTGCCAACGAGCTGGGCGTGTCAGTTCCAACGATCTCTCGTGCCGTTTGTGCTTTGCGTGAACGAGGGAATCGGATTCGTGCCGAGAAACAGGCAGACGGATGGTGTTACCGGCTGGAAGAGTCCGAATAATAACTCAACCTATCCGCCTCTTGAATTCGCATTCGAGAGGCGGCAACGATACAGACGATTTAAGGGGCGACAGGAATGAACGCCGATTTTATGAAACGCATCATGCGAGCCATTGCCGATGGCTCCCAGGATGATCTGGAGCGACTCGCTCATAAAGTGGTCGATGCAGAACGTCAAAGCGGCCACACGCGCCTCGCTGATCAACTGGAGTCGATTCTCAAGCAGTCTCCGCCAAAGAAGGCGAAGGCTCGACCGACCACAGACAGCGAACGAGGCCTGAAGGAATTACCGTTAAGTCGGCGGTACGGTGAACTCCTTGCCACGTTGGTTCCCCGTGATGCGCTGGAGCATCACATGGTGTTGCCAACGCCGATCGAAGAGCGTTTCGCAAGAATTGAGCGTGAGTACGCTGCTCGTGAAAGACTGGGGGCGTATGGGTTGCGAAATCGAAAAACGATTCTGCTGTATGGCCCGCCCGGCTGCGGTAAGTCATTGGGAGCGAAACGGCTCGCATGGAATACCGGGTTACCTTTGTTAAAGATGCGATTCGATTCCCTGCTGTCATCCTACTTCGGCGAATCAGCCGCGAATCTGCGAGCCGTGTTCGAGGCCGCTGCAGAACGCCCCTGTGTGCTGCTGTTGGATGAATGTGACTTCATTGCTCGTTCTCGGTCCAACTCGAAGGATATCGGTGAAGCGGCCCGAATCGTGAATTCTTTGTTGCAGCTCATGGAGGAATACGATGCTCCCGGGCTGCTTGTGGCAACAACCAACGTCGAGTCCTCACTCGATGATGCCCTGTTTCGACGATTCGATGACGTGTTTCAGGTGCCGTTGCCAGGTGCGGCCGAGATCGAGATGCTCCTGCGAACAACGTTGTCTTCGGTGAAGCTCTCCGATGGCATAAAGTGGACAAAACCGGTCGAGAAGCTCACCGGGGCGTCCGCGGCGATGACCGTCAAAGCAGCCCAGGATGCTGCCAAAGCGGCCGTCCTGCGTGGAGAAAAAGTGGTTACGGAATCACTGCTTCTGAAAGCAATCAGTGAGTTGGAACACGGCAACGACGCCCGGGAACGGGACTAACCCATGCCTCCGTCGCACAAGTTCGAGTACCTGCCGCTCGTGCTACGGGAACAGGGACCGGCACGTTTTCCCCCGGCTCCTCAGGCCGAGAATCCGCTCACACAAGCAAACAAAGATGATCGCCCAGCACATTCTGGCGGATTATCGACGAACGTCGCACGCGTCACCTCGACCTGGAGGTCAAAGCAGGCTGCTCGCGAACAGGAAGGTTTGCCCTCAATCTCCGGCATCCCTCTCCTGCTGAAAGTGGATACTTCGCTTGACCTGGACGACCTCCGAAAACAGTTCGTGTTTGAAATTGTATGCGAAGAGGAAGACGGTTTTGTCATCGTCGCCTCGGATGACATTGATCTGACGATGTTTCAGCGGAAGCTGACGGAGTTCATTACAGGAGCCACAGGATCAGCGAATGTCGCCAGAATTCACGAGCTTCGGGAAGACTTAACGCAGGAAGAACGCCTCCGTCTGATTCTGTCTGATTTACTGTTCAGCGAATGGCCCACACTTGCTGACGAATCGGTCAACATTTGTGACATCAGTATTTCCTGCATCGGAAACTGGACGGTACCGGGACCGTACAAACCACGATCGAATTGGGGAGAAGAGGCGAACGAGCGACACCGCCAAACGAGGTTGCGTGAAATCGCCGAGGCCCATGAGAAATGGGACGAACTTCAGACAGAGCGATCTGATGCGGCAAGGCATTTGATTCGGTTCTACGGTGGAGAGGTCATCAACGAGTATCATGGTAAACCTGAACGTGAACGGTCGATTCCTGACTACTTCACTCTTCGGGTTAAGCTATCAGGTCGAGGCCTGCGAGACTTTGTCCTGAACTACCCGTACATCTTTGAGGTCGTCGAGCCGGACAATATCGAGACTCCCCAGCAAGTCGCCCGTGAGTTGAAGGCAATTCAATCAGCACTGACTGTATTGCCCCCACCGGAGTCGGCACCAGCAGTCTGCGTCATCGACAGCGGAATTCAGGAACAGCATTTCCTGCTTGAACCGGGCATCGACAAAGCCGCGTCGCACTGCTTTCTGCCGGACGTTTCGAATACAGATGTTGCGGACTATGTTCGCCCCGGTGGTCATGGAACACGCGTGGCCGGAGCTGTATTGCACGGCGAATTGACTCCAAAGTCCGGTGAAGTGCGGCTCGAAACGTGGATTCAGAACGCACGAGTTCTCGACAAGAACTGTGGTATGCCGCCAACGGCTTTCCCGCCGAGCGTTCTTCGAGAAGTCGTGAAACGTTTCAACGAAGGCCAACGCAAAACCCGCATTTTCAACCAGTCGATCAATGCCGACTCGCCATGTCGAACACGACACATGTCTGCATGGGGTGCCGAGATCGATCTTCTCTGCAACGACTACGACATTCTGATTATCCAAAGCGCTGGCAATCTGAAGCCGTCGCGACCAGCTCCGCACTCAGGAGTCTCGGACCTTCTGGCCGCAGGTAAGCCATATCCAGATTACCTGAGCGAACCTGTGTGCAGAGTGGCCAATCCCGGTCAGAGCTTGCAGGCCCTGACAGTGGGATCGGTCGCCTACGGGGCCTTTGAACACGAGGATTGGAAAAGCATCGCCACTGAGGACGGCCACCCATCGGCCTTCAGCAGAGTCGGTCTGGGAATCTGGGATTCGATCAAGCCGGAGGTGGTTGAATACGGAGGCGATTTTCTGGTCAGCAGCAACAACCCCGCCGATGTGGATGTCCCGATGCTCGGTCGAGATCGCTATCCGGAACTCGTTCGTTCAACCATGCATGGTGGGCCAGCGTTTGATCGCGACGAAGTAGGGACATCTTTCGCTGCTCCGAAAGTGACGAGAATCGCGGCACGATTACAGTCAATACTCCCGGACGAATCCTGCCTGTTGTATCGCGCTCTCATTGTGCAGTCAGCCCGCTGGCCTGCATGGGCGTCGCAACTGACACCAGATGAACAGGCAAACGTACTCCGCCGTTTGGGGTTCGGTATCCCCGATATGGAACGTGCCACCTCAAACACCGACTTCCGGACCACACTGATTACACACGATGAACAATCGCTCGGCCCTGGCGACTGTCATGTTTATCAGGTTCCGGTTCCGGCCAAACTGCGTTCGCCCGCCGATGATTTCGACATACGCATCGAAGTGACACTCTCGTATGCCGCAGCGCCTCGTCGAACTCGGCGGACCCGTCAGGGCTACCTTGCCACGTGGCTGGACTGGATCAGTAGTGGCCGAGGGGAGTCATTCTCTGATTTTTGTGACCGAGCAGTGAAACGCGACGCTGCACCACCGGCCAGTCCGGGTGGTTTGGGCTGGACCATCGAATCTCGCGGCAACTGGGGAGCCATTCCGGACATCCGCCGCAACGTGGGAACGGTTCAGAAAGATTGGACGATTATCCGTTCAAACGCCCTTCCTGTAGACTTCTGTATTGCCGTGCGTGGCCATCAAGGGTGGAGCACAGACCCGGAAGCTGTCGCTCGATACTCGCTGGTCGTCACGTTCGAGATCGTGGGTCAGGAGATTCCAATCTACGAACCACTGCGAACCGCAGTACTCGACCTGCAACCTGAGGTGGAAGCGGAACTTGAGATGGAAGTCGAAGAGTAACAGCATCCCGCCCTTGCCGCAGTCGTCGGGTGAATTCAGGAATCGGAATTTGGGCGTTACCCTTCGGGCCCGGGCTCCTTCGGGCTCCGCATTCGCTCGGTCCGGCAAGCCGGACTGCTTCGCACCCTGCGCATCCCTAACGCAACTTCGAAGGGAAATCTGACGCGATAGGAACTGTGACTCGGAAAGACTCGCGTCAGAGACACGAGCAACAAAGAGACGCAAGCCGTTCGTTGGCAGTCCTGATGATATCACGACGTCAAGGTCCGCTCCCGCCTTTGGCGGAGCTGCTGCTTTCGCTGCGCGAAAGGCTCCACCTTGACTTGTCGTGCCTTCAGGACTCGATGCCAACGCTGGCATCAAGGGCTGCAGCAAGCCGCTGCAGTTCACAATACAGAAACAAGGACATGGAGGAACAGAATCATGAAAACCAGCAAGACTCGGAAGGAACCACGGTACACCGACACATTCATCCGCGAAGTCCGAGCCAACTATCAGCAGACAGCGTCGATGTTCTTTACGATCAAAGGACCGAACGACGTAGCCGACTTTGTCAGGTCAGTCCTCACCGACAACAGTCGAGAGCACTGCGTTGCCCTGTACCTTGACGGAGCCCATCAGGTAGTCAGCTACTCAATCATCTCCATCGGCACAGCCAACATGTCGGTCGTGCATCCAAGAGAAGTCTTCCAACGAGCTATCCTCGCCGGAGCCGTTTCCATCATCATCGCCCACAACCATCCCTCCGGAGTCCTCACCCCCAGCGACGAAGACCACAAGGTCACGAAGCGACTGAAAGACGCGGGAGAGATTCTTGGTATCAAGCTGCTGGATCATCTGATTGTCACAGACGCTGTGATCCTTGTTGTGGTTCGGCGGGCTTTATTGTCACCGCAATGCGTGAAGTTCGAAAACACGTTCAAAAGCTTCTAGGTCTGACTAAACATCAGCAGGCGGAGCTGCTGAAGGATATTTTTGCCGAGGGATTTGTAGGTGCTGATAGTTCGCCGAACATGGTCTTACTAGCTCGCATCAATATGGCATTGCATGGTGATCCAAAGGCCAGAGCCTTTCGGACAGAAAATTCCCTTAATTCGGACATCTTTGCCGCGGAGTCGTACGACCTGATTGTCACGAACCCGCCATTCAAGAAAGGCGGCATCAAAGTCTCCGATAACCCAGACCTGATTGAGTTCTACCAGAGCGACATTCAGAACGGCGATCCGTCCCTCGCGACATTCGACAACTGTCGCTTTATTGGGCGGACCACTGAAGAGTTTTCGCTGCATGCTGTCTCGGTAGCATTGCGGGCATCTTGTGAGGTGCTTCTGCATTTAGGGGTGTTGCAGCACAGCGGTGACCGTTGCTGGCTGGATCCAATTGCGGCAATGCGGACGTTTGGTCCGGCACTTGCAGATGACTTTGAATGGACGGGGACCGACGACGAAAAGTCAGCGCACCAGTGGATTGCTATTCTGGCCGCCGAGTTACGGCTGGACACCGGATTCATTGTTGCATCCGAACTGCGGACCCGACTGCGTAAACAAGGATTTGACAATCCAGATCGTGAAATCGCGATGCTGGAATCGGAAGGGCGAGTTGTCATTGAGGCAAGCTGTGCGATGAAGACTTTTTCCTGCGCCGGACAGATCGTCCGATTCGAATCAGCCTTACTTTTGACGATCTCGGTGCTGTGGCCAAGTCAGAGCTGGCTGACTACGTTCGTCAGGATGAACTCATTGTGACGGCAGAGGCTGTTTTTGATCAGGTCACTCAACTTGCGGTCGTGCGGCATTTCGGCCAGCGGCTTGGGATGGAATCTTTTCGAACATTCTTTGATGCCGTGAAAGCGGGGGCAAAAGCTGAAGACCTCAACAAGATCTACAGCGTTCTGCAGGGTGAGTATGCGGGACTGTCTGCTGCACGCTCCAAAGAGGCAAAGGCCGAGGAACTCCAACGATACGAGTCGGAACACATTGCTGATTGCGTGTTGATATCAAGTGAAGATAATTTTTACGGGGTCAACAGTACGGGCAAACTGGCAAAGTTTGTCCAATGGGTCTACGTACCAGCGGTAAAAAATGCAGGAGACGAGGGCCAGGAAGCAAAGAATACCTCGTTTGGAAAACTGATCGCCCGAGCCGTACGTACTCACGCTGCCTTTGAACAAGAACTGCAAACACTTCGTGAAGAGACCCTTCTGAAATACAACACGATCCTGGACAACAACCGTCAGGGGTTAGCTGCATTAAGCACGTCGCTTCAGAAGCGATTAGAATCGTGGGCTCATCCAAACGTCAAGATTGACATGGCATGGCTCACTGATCCCGGAAAATCGGTTCAGGTCAACCAACCCGTTGCTGGGATCAAAACCGGTGATGGAGATTTTCTCGGTAATCTGACGCGAATGGGCCACGGGCTTCAACGCAGTTACTTACTAGCATTGCTTCAGGAACTTGCGTCTTCAGATGCCCCCGATGCCCCAACACTGATTCTCGGCTGCGAAGAGCCCGAACTCTACCAGCACCCGCCGCAGGCACGGCACCTTGCTGATGTATTTACCCAACTCGCTGCCGGTGACAATCAAGTTCTCGTCACAACGCATTCGCCGCTGTTCGTAAATGGCGATGGAGTAGAGAACGTCCGGCTTGTTCGCACCACAACTGGCGATGCGGGCTCGAGCGTATCATCGGTGAAGTTCGGAGACCTCTGTGTATCGATTCGCGAGGCTATGGGTGAAGATCCAGCCCGGAAGCTGGAGGGGCTGGTCGCAAAGATTCACCAGGCACTTCAACCGCATATCGCGGAAATGTTTTTTTCCCGAATTCCAATTCTGGTGGAGGGCCTTGAGGATGCGTCTTACATAACAGCCGCTCTGCATTTAACGGGCAAATGGCTGGAGTTTCGAAGACTTGGGTGCCATCTGGTGCCGGTCAACGGCAAAGACAAGTTGATCCAGCCCGTCGCAATCGCGCAGCAACTGCGCGTTCCCATATTTGTTGTGTTTGACGCTGATGGCAACACCGAGCGTCCTGAACATCGAGTCAAGCACGAAAAAGACAACAAAGCGCTGATGAAGTTACTCGGAGTTCCGGGCAATGCATTTCCGGATGCAGACTATTTGGGTGGTCATTGTGCTATTTGGAAGACCAATCTGACGTTGGTGGTCGAAGGAGACTTTGGGGATTCTTGCTCCACCTACAAGGAAAAGGCGAAGCCCCGCGTCGCAGACACTAGCAACAATGAGCGGTCCGCTTGCTGGCAGTTCTGATTGTCGCACGGCGTCAAGGTCCGCTCTCGCCTGCGGCGTTCGCTGCTGCTTGGCCTGCGGCCAAGACTCCACCTTGACTTGCCGTGCCGCGTCAGATCAGGCCAGCGGCTGGTCAGAAATTCGCACTATAGAACAGATCGCATCTGCCGAATGCGACTCACATGCATGGAGTATCAAATGACGACTCAAGGAAGAATCAACTGCACAACATTACCCCCTGATGAAACCGAACACACCAACCGCAGTGTTTGCGAGCAACTGAAAGACGAACGCGAATGGCGTGTGGCGCTGGAAGTAATCTACGGCGAGGTCTGGGATACTTCAGATCTCAAACGGGACTTCAACGTCATCGGCTTTCTGGTTCCTCTGGTCGCAGTTCGTCGAAAAGACAACGGCGAGGAAGGCACGCTGGAGTTTCTCCATCATCCAAGGTTCTACTTCAGCTATCGCAGCAGCACCAACCGCGGCTGAACCAGGAGCCATAGATGCTCACGAGGCCTATCCGCTGCCGCGTGGGCATCGTCACCCTTTTCCTGCGACTCATCTGAAGCTTTTTCTGAGAGCAATCGGTACTGGGCGTTGCCCTTCGGGCCGGGCTGCTCCGGGCTCCGCTTCCGCTCGGTCCGGCAAGCCGGACTGCTGCGCACCCTGCACATCCCTAACGCACGACCATCAATACTGTCCTCTCACTGGCAGTCTCTCATTGTGCCACGGCGTCAAGGTCCGCTCTCGCCTGCGGCGATCGCTGCTGCTTGGCCTGCGGCCAAGACTCCACCTTGACCTGCCGTGTCCCATTTCGTGACAGCCAGTGATGATCCCAATCCAGGAGATCGTCGCATTACAAACTTCTGGAGGCATTCACATGAATCAGGAAACACGCATCAATAAAATCATCAATGAGTCACTGCAGGCATTCGAGCATCTGTGTCTGGAAAATGATCTCAATGAAGCACGCACAGGCGGATATCGAAACCTGCTCGAATTCATTTCTGATAAACATTACTGGATAAAGCGAAAAGCGAAGCGAGATGTTGGTGAACTCATCTTCAAACTCGATGCTCAAAGCGGATTCGCAGTCCATTGCAGACTCAGAAAACGACTCTTCAGGAACTCAGACGACGCTTCCTCTCACCGGCGACTACCCGGCCACAAACGATACTGGCGGATGATCCTTGTTGATCATATTCGGAATTCCGGAGTGTCGATACGCACAGGCTACAGCGCCGAATCAGGTCCCTGGCAAAGCGGTCACGGCGTCATCAGGATCGTCCCCTATCTGACGGAGACTCAATTGTTCAAGGCACTCTTAAACGCCTTTTCCCATCAAGTACTGCATTTTGGCACTGGTCGAGCGACTTCGCGGCACATCCGACCGACATGTCTTCATCAGAGCGAAGCATTGGCACTCTCCTATGTCGTGTCGCGATCCATCGGCCTCGAATCGCTGTTCCACGATGATGTCAGAAAATGGAACCTTCTTGTTGATGATGAAATTGATTGGCAATTCCGACAACGAATTCGAACGGCTGCCTTCGCACTCCTGATAAGCCTTCATTCGCATGACCATTTCAGAATGGGTGGCAGAAAACCGGAATAGTGCACTTGAAGTCATGTTCATTCGCAGTGGACAGTCAGCTTGCTCCACTGCGTTTCGAACGGCTTCACGATTCGACGACGGAGTGGTATGACTTCGACGGGGATGCGACTGAATCCTGATTGCTTTCGTGTCCGATTGACCGCTCGCCAAATGTTGAGTAACTGACGACGGACCGGAGCGTAGGGTTCGAAGGGGATCTCGTAGAATGCTTGTGCGAGATTCTCTGCCGATCGATGGACTGCCAATTCCAGCAGCCATGCTTTGAGTTCCAGATACCGGCGGCGTTCGATCTCGACATGAGCGTGCCATCGCAGGTCCTTGTCACCGGACCGAGTTCGGCCGCCCCGTCGATAGCTGATGCAGTAACCGCCAATCTTCAGCGGCGTATGCCGGATATCGTGAATTGACTTGAGTTCCGTTTCGAAGAACCTGTGCTCCCCTTTCGTGGCAAGAATCACAAATGTTCTTCCCAGCCGCAGGTACTGCAGATTGGCCTGACCCAATCGTTTGCGTCGGGCTCGTGTGGATTCGGACACTCCGATTCCGTACTTCTCGATCAGACGCCGGTCGATGACTCGTGCATCTTTGGTGGCCGGGATGTGGCCCGTCACATAGAACCAATAACCGTGCCGCAGGTAACAGCAGGCAATTTGTTGGACGAAGCCTTCGAGAGACGTTGCTTCAGCTCGATACCGCATGAGCCTCCTCAACAAGGGTCAAACCCCTGGACCAGAAATCGAGCTACAGCTCGATACGATGCATACGCTCCTGTTGGCTGCTTCCTTTCAGAAATCAAAACCCGATGAGCGCATCTAAGAATCAAACACTACGAAAAAGTTGCGGAGTTTGTTTGAGGGCACAAACTCCGCGTAAAGCCCGAAACGCTGATTGAGGCGGATGAGATCGAAAGTCGACAAAGCGGTGGATGACGCACGAATGCGTTCGCCAGGACCGCAATGGTTCGACCGTTTCAATTTCATGCAGCGGCGGAAACTCCATTCAGGAGTACACTGCCGCCAATCCATACTACCCTCCTCAAAAGAAAACCTTTGGCGTCCGAATCTGCGTGAGTACACACGCCGACCGTACGCCGCCAGTTCGCCGCCACAGGAGACTGATCCTTCCGGAACATTCTCGTGTAACCGCTCGCGTCTGTTCAGGAACCGGCTTCTCACAATGGTGAGAAGCCGGCATGTCGCTTCGACACTTGTTTAGAAGTGCCCGTCAGCCCTTTCGTTGGAGTTTGCGTGCCCGGCACCACCCGTTGGCACACTCACGACATCCGACTGCCTTGCCGGTCTGTCGCTCGATTCCCGCAGAAACTTCCGTTGCTGCGTTCATCGACTTCTACTCAGGCCACTCTCCCCCTCTACGGCGTTTTAATCACGTGACTGACCGAGTCACGCACCGGGTACCAACCCGGCTGCCGCAGAGGCTCCTGCGTTATTCATGCTCTTCATTCTGCAGATCACGTTGCTAGCCGACATTACTCGGCGGAACTGTGGCTGTGTGATCGGTCCTTCCGGACCGGCACCATTTGCATCAGGAACGGCGGCGTCTTTCAACGCTGCTGCTCGCTAATGATTTCAGGGAATCGAATGGAGAAGCATTCCCTTACCTGTCAGCCAGAGTCGTTCGCGGTTCGGCACCGTCTTCTGCAAAATTCACTGGCAAGCCCTATTCACATTGGGCCTTTCATGGTTGAGCTTTTCACCGCCGATCGTTTGAATCGGTCGCCGAGTCGGTCAGACTCGGTTTCGACTGTCACCAGCCGAAAGCTCCCCACGCCAGCCGTGTTGAACGAACTCGATCGCCTCAGCGATCAAGCCCACAACCCCACGGACGGGATTACGCCTGTTGAATCAACAAGCCTCACCCGCTTTGAAACATGACGGCCCCGGGAAACAAATTCACCAGGGCATGTCCGCATCGCCCCCAGTCAACGCCAGTGCTCGGCGTCGTGAGAACATCGGATAGAATGCTGGGATTACTCTGTCTGTGAACGACTGCGAAACGAGTGCAGCGCGTTCACGTTTGCAGGATTACTCCAGCAAGCCTCCGTCGATCTGGACGAGCCAGTCTCCTGGCATCCAGCTCTACGGGCCAGTCACGTGCAGGTTGGTATTTTCAGGTTGCTCGCGAATCGAGCCAACCTGAATCCTGCCTCTTAGCCGGAATGGTGAGTTCCGGTTTACCAAGTGTGACTGGTGTCGAAGCGACATCTTGCCGTTGCTCTTCTGTCGCAGGATTGACCGCGACGTCGTGACCAACACGTTGACGAAATGACAGCCGCAGTCAGGATATCCGATTCCCGACCGCTGTTCTGTGAATACCGTACCGCCATCAAATCGCAAGAGTTCCGTAATACTTTCGACATCAATTCGTAATCTGGCCGACAGAATTGAAGGCTTCCCGAAGGGCGATTTGCCTCCCGCTGGTAATTCGTGGTATTTCAGTGAGCAATGAAATCACGCCGGAACTCATCAGCATTGCAGGCTGCAGCTCGACGACGATGGAAACGGCTGCCGCCGGAAGAGCGACTGGTCTTCGTCGATATTGAGCTGGCTGCTGTGGGCCGACGTCGGGCCATCCTGCAGATTGCGGCCATCGCTGTTTCAAGGTCGCTGGTCGAACAGGAATCTTTCGAGGCCAAGATTCGCCTGGATGAATCGAAGTTTCGTCCGATGTCGGTGAGAAATCGTCACTTTGACCTGGCACAGTGGCGGCATGAGGGACGCAGTCCCAAAGCCGTTGCCTGTGATTTTGCACGATTCCTGACGCGTCATGCATCAGCCGTGGTTCCAGGGGCTGACGGTCGCCCTCTGATTGTGGCTCAGTTGGTCGCCCACAATGCTGAGTTTGATGGTGTCTTTCTTCGCGAATGGTTTGAAGGCCTGGGATTGTTCTTCCCGGCTTCCTATCGCATCTTCTGTACGCTTCATAGAGCGATGTGGCACTTCCATGAAGACCGCTCGATGATGCCGCCCCGAGATTTCAAGCTGGGGACGCTGTGTCGGCACTTTGGCGTGCCGTTTAACGACTATGAGGCTCATGATGCCCTCACCGACGTTCGTGCAACTGTGGAGCTTTATCGACGGTTGACGATGCTTGGTGCCGCACGCATGGCTCAGTCACTGAACTGAGTTTCCTCGCGGCGAACCGTAGGCATGTGAATAACATCCACGATCACGGTCTTCGGCACGTGTCGCTCGCGTGACCAATTTGTCGGTCCAGACGTGTCGGTTGCGTGACTTTCTTAACGCTGGACGTGTCGGTTGCGTGACCTTTTGCCTCTGAACAGCCTCTTCGGATCAGCCGATAAGTCATCGCATTTGTTGACGATACTGACGGTCGGCTGAACGACCACGGCGTCCGGCAAAGATCTGTTTCAAAGATCTGTCAGGCAAAGGCAGGAGATTGCTTATAGAAGTTTGAGAGGAAGCTTGGCGAGAATATCTTTGGCCGATGCCACGCTGTCCGAACTCCCATGCTTGGGTGTGGCAAGTCTGCGTTTTGCCTCCCGCGACGCTTCCCGCAGTGCGGTTGCATCGTCCAGCCCTGCCGCCACGTAGGCCGCCACAAGGTCATTCCGAACTTGCTCGAACACCTGACGGCCAGCAGTCGTAGGAGATGACGAAGAGACTGTCGTCATGGCCTGTCGACGAGCGAGCGAATCCCGCTTTTGTTCCTCGGCCTTTCGAATGTCATGCCACCAATCCGGGGGCGTGCGACCATCCGATGCGGATTTCTTAAGATTATCAATCAGGTACGCCATCGGACTGCGTTTGAAGAATTTCATCCCAAAGCGTTCTCGGGCCGCCAGCGTGATGTCGACCCACTCACGAATGCGGTCATGTGGGAACTGGCGAATGACTCGTGCAATACCAGCCGCATCGAGTCCAATCGACTGCAGCGGCTCCACCAGCGGAGAATCGGTCTTCATCGACAGACCACGCGTCGGTCGAGCAGAACCGGGGACAGCACGCAACACCACGTCGTATTGTCCTGCTGCCTGTTTCTGAATGAAGCCTGTTTGTTGATCCATGATGAGCCCCGCAGCCGCCAATTCTGCGCAGATTCGACGTGTCTTGGCAAGAAGGTGCTTCACCGGAAGTCGACTCGATAATCCCAGCACATCGACAGCCAGTTGCTTCAGATCCATCCGAGGAGTCTGTTCCGTTCGGGCAAACACTTTTGACACGAACAGGAACAATCGCCGTCCGGCGGGACTGAGTGAACGATACCGTTCGAGATCAAACCACAGCGACCCACCGACGGATTTGACGAATCCAAAGAACAGCGGGTCCCAATGAAATCGCCAGACGCGACTGGAATCGGGATCCAGCGGCAGGTGGTAGCTCAGGAAACTAAAACGCACTCGACAATGTTCTGCACGAACCGGGTCGTAAAACGCATCGCAGCCGTATTTCACCCAGGAGAGGCGTTCAATGGCCGCCGCGAACTGCTGGTATTGGCGACCACCTCGGCGAACGTGCGCATCCACCAGCCCCAATTGCCGCATGCAATAATGGGGCGTTGCATGAAACTCCGGTTCCGGTTGGGGCTGACTGAGCGTCAGAGCCAGCAGTCCCCACAGGTAGAATTCATCATGAGCCGAAAGCCCCTGCGGGCAGGAGATTTCGACTTTTGCCGTCTTTCGACGTCGCTGTGCATCGGAATACTGAAACGACGTACGATGCAGCAATCCGGATTGCAGTGACGCACGAGCATCCAGAGGACAGAGAGAGTGCTCAGCCAGAGTCAACTGGCCTACGCCGTAACCATTCGATGGCAGCTTCTTTGCCGCTGGAGTCTTCTGTCCCCGGTTACCATTAGATACCGTGTTTCGTTTCATCGCGAACACTCGTAACACGATGAGGAATTTCACGACAGCAGAATCATCGGGAGTCGCGGGGAAGAAAACTCATTGACAGTGGGGCCATGCGCGTGCGAAGGTCACATTGAACAATTTCGCGGACTTGGCCGGAATTGCCAGTGGCAATCGGCCCGGTGATGCGACTCAGTCGGTCGGGAACATTGGGATCAATTATCTGCTTCATCAATCAGAAGGGTGGCTGCGGCAAGAGTTCCACCTGCTTTCATCTGGCTGGTTCTTTCGCTCAGATGGGGCTGCGAGTCCTGCTGATCGATGCTGACCCTCAGGGTTCGCTCAGTCAGGGATTCTTTGGTTCCGAGTTGGTGGAAACGCTTGAAACGGACGAAACACTGGCCGGAGCGTTTGATGGTTCCTTCATTTTTCAGAAGCCCGGACTGGCGGTTCGCTCTACATCCTGGCCAGCAATCTCGATCGTTCCTGCCAATCAATGTCTGACACGATTCAACGTGCCACATCCGGAACGCCTCGGGCTGGAACAATTCGCATTGCACGACTTTCTGCAATCCCTTCCGCCGTTCGACATCACGCTGATTGATTGTCCGCCGAATCTTTATGGCTGCAGTTGGTCGTCACTGCTGGCGTCCGACTATGTTGTGATCCCGGTTCCGCCGGAAGACTTCGGTGCTCAGGGACTTCGAGTAGTTCATCAGGCGATTGAGAATGCTCAACTGCTAAACCCGAGATTGAGTTTGCTCGGCCACGTCGTCACTCGATTTGACCGGAGGCTGGTTGTCCATCGCTCGTATGAACAGAAACTCCGCGAGATTCATGGCGACCTGGTCTTGAGGACCGTCATTCCTGAGGTCTCTGCTTTCAAAGTCTCACTCGCCTGTCGCTGCCCGGTCGGCATCTACAGTCCTCGCACGAGTGCTGCCTGTTTGACTTCCGAACTGGGCCGTGAGATTCTCGACCACATTGATGCCGCAAAAGGCTACAGCAAGGAGGCAGTGACCGCCTGATGGCTACCATGCAGAACAGACTCGCAAGTGTCGGACACCTGCTCAATGAATCGCTCGGAGTGAGAACCACGGAAACTCGACCGCGACTTAGTCCGGTACCCGATGCACGCGACATGGGCCGGCGACCGCTTCGAGGCTTTGGCCGAGTTGACATTCATCAAGTGATTCCGGATCCAAAGCAACCCCGCACCGAATTCGATCAAGAAGCCATCGTATCACTGGCTGCCAACATCAAAGCCAAGGGGCAGCTTCATCCGATTCATGTTCGCTGGTCGGAAGAAACGGAACGCTGGGTGATTGTTTCCGGAGAACGCCGCTGGCGAGCCGCTCGGCATGCTGGCTTGGCAACCGTGGATTGTTTCTTTCATGAGCAGCCGCTCAGCAACGGGCAGGTCCTGGAACTGCAGCTCATCGAGAATCTGATGCGAGAAGATTTGCGGCCGATGGAAGAAGCGAGGGCCTTTCAATCCTTGATGGACCTGAACAACTGGAACGGCAAACAGATCGCGGAAGCACTGCAGATTCCAGCATCCAAGGTGAGCCGTTCTCTGGCATTGCTCGATTTGCCTGCTGAGTATCAGCAACAGGTCGATACGGGTCGAATTGCCGCCCGGACTGCCTATGAACTGTCTCGACTGGTAAATGACGATGACCGTCAGGAACTGGCCGCACAGTCAGCGGAAGGTAATCTCACGCCAGCCGAAGCAGCCGCGGCAGTCCGCATGAAACCCACCCGACGGGCCGCAAAAACTCAAACCGTCCGACAAACATTCTTCGCCGACAATGCCTGCCAGGTTGTTGTCACCGCCCCCCGAGAATCCACCTACCACCACCTCGAACAGGCACTGCTGCAGGCACTGGAAGAAGTCCGCCTGCGAATCGAAAACGGCATTCGACTCTGAACTTCCACATCCCCGCAATTCTTCGGTGTCAGCGGTTCAACTACCCACCTACGCCCAGACACTTGACGACACAATTCCTCAATACGGCCCATTGAGCCATCCCAGCCTGACTGCAGTGCAGCGTCGCGAGCGTCGTTGAGGGACGTCAGTATCGCGGCGGCCTGAACGGCCGCTGCCCTGAACGGGCTGCGCCGACCGGCCTTGGGGGCCGGTGCGGCTTGCGGGCTGGACGCCCGCTGTGCTCGCTTCCGCTCGCACCGGGTCGATGCCGCTGGGGCGGCATGCGACCCGAAACGGGCTCCGCTGAGACGCTCCGCCCTCAATCTGTGACCGGCGATTGATACATTCGCGCAGAACGGGGAATTCGTGGCTAACGGGATTGCAGAAGCGTCACTTCATCCCATTTCCGCAAACTTTTCTTTAGACTTCGGAGTTATATCCTGCAATTACGAAGTGTGAATCCGGACTCCTCAGAAAATGTCACATGACGCGAATCAGTCGGATTCACCGACAATTACTTCCACAAGTCTGATCCTTCGCATTCAAGCAAAAGATCAGGTTGCCTGGGATCGCTTTGCCAGACTTTACACGCCATACGTCTATGGACTGTGTCGAGCCAACGGATTGCAGGATTCGGATGCGCAAGATGTGAGTCAGAATGTCTTGCGATCGATTGTGTCTGGGATTGGTTCCTACCAGCGGACAGGATCATTTCGTGGCTGGATCTCTCAGGTGACTCGAAATCGAATTATTGATCACCATCGTCGTCAACAACGACAGCCTACGTCCGAAGGTGGGACCGATTTTCACATCCAGATTTCTGAGATCCCTGATGTGCTGATGCCGCTGTCATCTCAGTCCGCCGTCGATGGAGATCCTCTGATGCTTCAGGCTCTGAGTATGATCCGCGACGAATTCGAAACTTCGACCTGGACAGCGTTCTGGCGAATGGTTGTCGAAGGTCACGGTGCTGGCGAAATCGCGAAAGACCTCGGCTGGCTCGATTCCGATGATCCAGCTAGCCATGCCAAAGGAGCCAAACGAGTTCGGCAGGCGAAATTTCGAGTCATGAAGAGGATGAGGGACGAGTTCGGAGAAATCCTTGACTTCGAGCATGAATGACAAACTCTGTTTTGCCATAAATAATTATGGACGAAGCGTTTAGAGCGATTCTTCATCTGCCGAAGTTTTCCGCGTGGCGCTCGAGCGTTTAACAGTTGTTGAAAGGAATGTCTGAGCCTCCCCGCACCTCGCAAAAATTGCATTATTGGGTTGCCTACGAATCTTCAGACAATTCTTTCAACATCTTTTGAAACCGTAAGTATCCCGCGACGTCCGCAGTCGATCCAGGAATCCCGTCAGATGGTCAAGCAAACCTGTCCACACAACGACCAACTCGCCTCATTCGTTCGGTGTGAACTTTCGGAAGAGGTGGCTGCGAATGTTCTAGATCATTTGGACGACTGCCCTCACTGTGAGGAGACAGTCGCCAAGCTGGAACTGACGATCAAGTCGGTGTTGCCTGGTGCCACCCCGACGATGATCAGTATGCCCTATGCTGATGAAAGCGCCTGCAAGCGGGCAGTTCAGGCACTTGTGAGTGAGTTTGCGACTCCGCTTTCTGACACAGATTCCGGAAGCCTGTCAGGACCAATTTCGGGAGCTGAGCCGCCGTCGGAATTCAAGACTCTGCGTGATTTCCGCATCATCGAAAAAGTAGGCCAAGGTGGGATGGGGGCCGTCTACAAAGCCGTCCATCAGAGAATGCAACGCACGGTGGCCCTGAAAGTCCTGCCTTCCGGCATGATTGGTGACCAGAGTGCCATCGCGCGATTCAATCGTGAAATGTCCGTGCTGGGGCAGCTCAATCATCCGAATATCGTGCAGGCGTTTGATGCGGGGGATCACGACGGGCAGCACTATCTGGCCATGGAATTCATCGACGGCCAAGACCTGGCGACCGTCCTGCGAAAGCACCGCCGTCTGAGTATTACCAATGCCTGCCTCGCCGTTTCTCAGGTGGCCAGTGCTCTGCAGTATGCTCATGAAAAAGGCTTCGTACATCGCGACATCAAGCCGTCCAATCTCATGCTGGCGGAAGTCGTGGGAGCAGATGGGAAGCCGCAGGCCATTGTCAAAGTGCTGGACCTTGGTCTTGCTCGAGTGTTCGAACAGACCATCGTCGACCCCGACAAGCCTACCGCTGAGCTGACGTCGGCTGGTCAGATCATGGGCACGCTCGATTATATGGCACCAGAGCAGGGGACGGATTCGCATCAGGTCGACATTCGCACGGACATCTATTCGCTGGGAGCCACACTGTACAAACTGCTGACCGGCGAGACACCGTTTGCAGAACATGCGGCGAAAGCGCCGATGCAGCGATTGATGGCGATGGCAACTCTGGAAATTCCGCGTGTCTCCTCGAAACGTCCTGACATTCCGGAGAAACTTGCAACCGTGGTGCACCGGATGCTGGAGAAAGATCCGGAGCGGCGATTCCAAACGCCCGTGGAACTGTTGCGGGCATTGGAAGAGTTTACATCTGGTGCCAATCTGCTGGCGTTAATGCGTCCTGATGTGGCCACTGCGACGGAAGGTGAGCAGTCCGAAGCGTCTAAGAAGGCCTATCCACTGCCAGCAAGCAGCGGTGGAGGGAGGACTCATGCTGGACGCCGAGGCCTTGCCATGCTGGGCGGATTTTCGGCCTTCATTCTGTTGTCCGCCATTTTGGTTCTGACGACTCGCCATGGGCGGATCGAAGTCACTTCGCCGGATGGCACTTTGCCAGCAGACTTGAAAGTCGCAGTGTCCAATGGTGGCGACAGCGTGGAGATTCTTCAGGCCGACAATCAGTGGTCAGCGAGAGTGGTCAATGGTGAATATCAGCTTCAGTTAACGGGTGGCGACGACAAGTTCGAGATCAAAGAATCGAAACTGACGGTCAGCCGCATGGGCAAGACAGTCGTAGTCGTTGAGCTGCGAAAGGCCGATGCAGTGGCTGCCGCAAAGTCGAACACTCTTCCGGATATGAGTGACGCTCGTCCGAAGATGTCGGATAGTAAAGACTTGGTTCCCGCTACGAAGGGTGTTCCTTCCTCGCCGCCAACCGGTTCTGCCGGAGACAGTGTTGCCAGGAAACCGAATCCGGAGAAACCTTTTGTATTGATGGGTGCTGGAGGCGTTAAGCGAGAATTCAAATCCTGGACCGGTGCTCTGGCCGAACTGCAGGCGGGTGACACGGTGGAGATCGGCGGACAAGGTCCGTACCTGATGCCGAGTGTCCCTTTCAACCATCTCAACGTGACAGTTCGAGCCGCTGAGGAATCACGACCCGAATTGATATTCAAAGGGACCGCATTTCATAATGCCAGTCTACAGCTCTACGGTCTCGATATGGTTTTCCACGAAGCTCGTCAGGGTGGGGCCGCTGGACTGGACTCGTCAACCGTGGATTCGAATTGGGTCATCTCCAGATGCCGAATCAAGGCGAGCGGCCTCGGTTTTAGTACTCGAACGAACCTGCAGGTAAGTGATTCCCTGCTGCTCGTGAGTCGCTTAGGCGTAGCCGGTGACGGTACAACGGCCGAGTTTCGCAATAACGTGATCGTCGCGACTCTGTTTGGATTTGATCTTGGCGAGTCTGCTGACTGGACTGCTGATGCGCATTTTACACTCACGAATAACACCATCGTCGTGGTGGCGACTCGTGGGGGGGCACCCTGGTTATTTCGATTCGGACACACCGATAGCCTGTCTGCAAAGACATTGCATGTCAAAGCTCACAACAACCTAATCGCCCTGGACGGTGGGCCGGTGCATGGGCACGTGCTCATCAACACAACGGTCGATGCCGAAAATCCGGGAGCAATTGACTGGCAGGGCGAAGGAAATCTGTATTGCCCATTTCCTCTGCTGGGACATACTACAAAGGACGCCGATGGCAATGACGTGATCGAACATCCACTGGATGCCTGGGCACGCTGGATGAAACGCGATGCACGGGAACCTGGCAGCCAAATCGCGGCATGGCCACACTGGCAGTTGGCAGCCGCGAGGTGGGCAGATGACACGAACGCCATGGAAATTTTGCAGCAACAGATCGACTCCACCATTCCACCGGAAGTACGACACGAAATCGGTCCAAACTGGGAAATCCTTGGAGTTGGAGATGCGTATGTTCGAGCGTTGGCGGCATCGGGTCGGCCAGTTTCAGAAAGTGACTTGCGTCCGGAGGCGATCAGCGGCGGAGCGTGTGTCATTCTTCGAAACGGAAAGGAACATCAGGGGTTCCCAACGTTGCAGACTGCCATCGATGCCAGTATCGACAAGGACATCATTGAAATTCGCACCGATAGAAATGTCGGTCGGGGTTATCAGGCAGACCGTCAACGTCAGTTGACGATTCGTGCCGGAGCAGGCTACTCACCCGAAGTAGCAACAATTCAAAGCTGTCGATTGAATCTTGAGGGTCTGCGGTTTGCACAGGGAGAAGGAGTCTACGGCATTGATGACTCGCCTGAAGTTCCACCAGAGCAAATCATCCGGATTTCCAATTGCGTCATTCCTGCCAACGAACAAAATATCGGCAACGGAATCGGTTCAGTCTCCATCTACCATGAGTCCGGCGTAACAGCTGTCCCCATCGTCGTTCAGAACTGCCTGATCGAAGGAGCGATCGACCTGAAACGCCAACCTGGTCAACCCATTCGATTTGAGAACTGTGTCCTGCCGAGGATCCGCTTCACTACACCATCCGGCGAACCAGGAGCTGAAGCGGACTCCGGTGCCAAACACCTTGTACATTTCGATCGATGTGCCGTCTGGTCGCCCGAACTCAGGCATGGTCGCACGGATCTTGTTTTGTCGTCCGCAGGCGAGTCTTCTAACATTCAGATTGAATTGGTGGCGGAGCGAACTCTGTTCGAAACACCTGGAGCGATCCGGACCGATTCACTCTCCAGCCTTTCAGGCGGCAAGAATCTATTCCGAATAGGGTATCACTATTGGCTTGTCACACCGGGTCAAGGCGGGGCGCCGCAGAATGTTTCCTGCCTCGATGATGCACAACTGGAAGCGACGGCGGTAACGGACTCATTTGAAGGCTATCCCCTTGCATGGGATCCCTGGCAGTGGAAGCTTCTACCCAGCAGCCCGGGCTTTCAAGCTGGGGCGGGCGGCAAAGATATCGGTGCTGATATCCAACACATCGCAGATAGTCTCTGATGTCTTGAACTTCACAAGAATCGCCCAATGAGACCCGGTCAGCATTGGCCAAAAACAAAACACCCTCTGACAGTATCAAAACTTGCTTGCACACGTGATACGCGTTGGTCACAGCATGACGTGTGATGTCTGCAGAATTCCATCACAGCTGGCGTCCGGGCCGCAACCCTCGAACTTCCGCATCATGCAAAGCAGTCTGTGCTGATTTCGTCCGGATTCGAAGACAGGAGTTCTCCGAGCACAATGCCTTCACGTACGAAGTGTGCCTGATCAACCAAGTCGCGGTGCACTGCTGCAGACTTTGAGTGTCAATTCGAACGAATCTGCAACACTCAAGGATTCGGCGAGATATTCGGTTCAACCAAGCTGACAAGCTGTACAAATGCAAGGTTCAGTCAGATGTCATCCAGACAGCCAGACAATGTGTTTCGCAACCCCACCGACGTCATCAAGGCCGGCGCAGTTATTGCACCAATCTCTTTAATCTTCCTTGCAATTCTGCAGCTCTCGATGTCGATACGATTGCCGTCGAGTACTTACCTGTTTTTTGCGATGGTGTCAGCTTTTTTTTGTACGTTGGCTACATGTGTCGTAGCTCACTCATACGTCAAGCCCAGCGATCGGCGCGGAGCCATTTCGATACAGATTGCGGTGGGCTTAATTGTCATTTGGGGAGGATTCACCTGCTGTTTCACGAACGGCAACCCCCTATCGTCACTTGTCTCAGAGCTGCGACTTACGGAAGCACCACCATCGACATGGGTCGTTGAGAAACGCGATGGAGTCGACTGGCTGGTTTCAACGAATCAACGACGTGGAGAGTCAGTATCGCCGGCACTGCAGGCGGTTTTCGCTGCGCCTATCTTTGCGATCGTGTTCGCGCAGTACTTTGCTTCATGGGCCGTCGTAAACATGATGGCAGTGACACGCTTCAGAATGTTGGTCAGCATAATGTGCGTGTCATGGGTTGTTGTGGGTGTCACATGGAATCAGAACCCCGCAAACGAAGCGACGAACAGCGACGAAACTTCCGAGATTGTCAGTACGAGGGACAATCCGACGGAGCGAATCGATGACTTCGAGAAGCCAGGATTGACCACGGCGGAAGGGAGTTCAGGGACATGGTACTTCCGCGAGCTTTCTTCTGTCGCTCTGGCCGTGCTGTTTGCGATTCCTGTCTATTTGAGCGTGCCGTTCGTTCGGTTGTTCATGGTAACCTTCCTGGACACAAGTCACGTTGCAACGTTTTGGCTGGTTTCTACTGTGTCAACGCTGTTGGCTGTTATCGCAATCTCGCTCCTGGGGTCGAAACTGGTTTCAGACGACGCCTTTTCGCTTGCCTATCTGGGATTGGCACTGTCGTTGTTTTCAGCTTGGGTCATTTTACCTGCGATTCAAGATTCAAGAGCATACTGGGTCTCTGCCCACGTAAGCTGCATAACGTGGGCAATGGCAGGCTTCATATTTCTTGGCCGGCCGTGGACGATGACGCACGACGACTTGGTTCGTAGTGTTTCAATCTTGTCCATCTCAGTCACTCTTCAATTGCTGCACTTGCTGCTTGGGCTCTATCAACCACGACTTCTTAGGACCTGCAAATCCGTCTGTTGGGCGGTTCTTTTTGGGATGGCCGTTGTAGCCGTCTCATTGATCTATCTCGACAAGGCATCAATACTGGCTCGCTATGCCCCTGCGAAATGGGTAATCCTGCTGCTCTTGCTGATTGGGCCTTACGCTGAGAAGCCGCCGGAGTTCGCTTACCTAACTCACAGCGTGGCGCGAAAACTGAGTCCTCGGCTTTTCTTTGATCGGTTGCGAGCGTTAGTTCGAGCGTGTTCAGCTCCGACGTCGTCAGCAGAGCAGGTGTTGCTACCACGTTTCTATGAGACACGAGACCCGGACATTCAGGCCTCGCTTCCGGATAGCGATGCAGTTCGCTTCATCATTCGTCGACAACTACCGGGGTGGTGTGACGCTGTGATTTGCATCTTCGTGATGCTTGCAATGATTGCCGTTGCAATAGTTGTCAGCACGCTTCAGTTCAGTTCCCCCGACCGACTTCAGTCCGTGCGGAACGATATCGGATGGTATGCCGCAACGTTGGGGCTTTGCTTGACGGCTGGTTGGCTGCTGTTGAATCGCTATTACCACAATCGGCAGGCGTTGGTGCTTGCGAACGAGAATGTCGGCTGGTGGGCAGGGAGCGAGTTCGAGTGGATGATCCCATACCGTTCGATTCGAGAAGTCCGCGTCTATGCCCAGAGAATCTCAATTGTGACGAACGATGGGAACCGAATCACAACTCGGCAGCTTTCGCTAAATGGTGCGCTTGCTTCTGCCAGCTTTATTCAAAGCAAGTACTTCAGGGACACGGTTCAAGTGGCGATGCAAAGCCTCGACCAGCAGTCACAAGTAGATTTCGGGCAACTACGAGTTACGACCCACGGATTGACAGTGCGACAGCAGACAATTCATTGGCGACAAATCGAATCAATTAAACTCACCGCCGATGGGTTGACAATATCGAGGGAAGGCGGCCTCAGACAGTGGGCTTTTGTTTCCTCTCGGAACCTGGGTAATCCAATGTGTCTCAAGATGCTGGTGTTCTATTTCTATGGGATGCGAAAATTCCTGATCGAGGTAACAGGGGTTGGTGACGTTTCACCCATCGACTTTGAGCGAGTCTGTCGTTCTGTGGATGGGCTGGATGAGTTTGGACTTTTGGACGAACAGAAACTCACCAATACCGTGTTGGCGGTCTTCTCCTATCAAATTCCACACAGCCTGACTCTTGATTGTTTGGAGGCGACATTTTCTGGGGAGAAGTCGTTCGATCAATTGGCCGCTGGTGAGGCGTGGCGGGAACTCATGAAACGAATCGCTTTCCATGTCCGCCTCCCGGAACTTTTAAGCCAGCTACTGCTGCCCACGGAGGATTTCTGGACTCAGGTACTTTCAGCATTTGTTGAACACGAAGGCAAACGCCAGACAAGCCCCTGCTGACTCATATTGCACAAGAGTCATCCACTCAGGGCCACGAAGGACAATCTTCATGTACGAATTCGCTATGGTCACGGTGTATTGGCTCATCACATGCATTGTGGTTGCCGGAGTGTGTTGCAGAGAGTTTCTTTTCTTCAGGCCGCTTTTGCCATGGAGACTTCCCGCAAATGCCACCAATCACAGCGGACTACGCTGTCCTGAGAATACTTCGTTCTTCGCTAGCCCAGGTGACATTGCAGCAAATTCGCTTTCCATCGAAGCACATCCCCCGTATGAACTTTGCCGCTCCGCATTTCTTCGCGCAGTTATTGGTGCTGCGTACGGCGCACTTTGGGGGGCTGCCGGACTTCTGATTTCGGCAGTCGAAAACGGATTCTCGTTCTGGGTAATGATCGTCGTGAGTTCAGCCGTGATGGCAACTGCGAGCCAACGAGGTGTCAAAGATGCTTACATTACCTACGTCAATCAAGATGGATTCGGACTTGTCACAATCCGATGTGATCAAGCGCTGAAGTATTTTTTGCCGCACATGACCAGAAGAAACTGCTTTCTATTCAATGATGTTGACTCCGCAACCCTGGTCGGCAACGACATTATGCTGAGACCGAGGCAATGGCGGTCAGGCACTGTGTCGTCGACTTTGCGGCGACCGGGTCGTATCTGTCAGGATAACTGGAAGAGGTGGTTTCAACGTTTTCGACTTTCGCTACAAGATAGAGACTACTCCGAGTCACTCGCTAAACTGGCGAAGAATTATCGATTGAGATACCCGATGGGACTTCCAAACACGTTAACCAGCGAACTGGGAGTGACCTTTTTTTTTTCAAAGCGTATTGGGGTCGCAGGAAAATACTGATCGTGCGCCTGTCGGGAGGATCGCATATTGCGAAACGGGCCTGATCGTGGAGAACTGGTTGCCTCTGTATGACTCGCTGCACAGAAATGACCTGCTTTCGGAGGGCCTTGACTTCATGCTTTGGAGTATCAGGTCGATCGACCGAGGTCATGAAATCCAAAGGCTCGTTGATGATTGGCAAGAAAAGCACGTTTTCTCATTTTCACCGGGATCCATCATTTCAATCTCTGCCGAGACAGATCATCTCTCTTTCGTGGCAACCGAGGGACGCCGCTTCAGCTTCTACAGCGACCAGATTAGCGATTACGAATTGCTGATTCGCTTGATACGGAGTTCAATCTGGTCTGCTGGAATCGAAGTCGAGTTGATTTCTCAGATGGCAGCAGATTTGAAGGAGCTTTGTGAGGCAGAGAACACTAGTGATTTGACTGGTACGATCTTCGGGTCCCGATTGCCGAATCACCGCGCTTCCATCTGGCATTCTGCCTACGAACTGGAACTAGATCGTTATCCAAATGTTTGCAGCGACCGAGAGTTGCGATTCCGAAAAAGAGTCTTCGATGATTGCCGTCGAGCGATGTCGCATCATTTCCGAACCGAGAGTGACGCTTTGATGAAATTCCTCGACTCCACTCGTGCCGCAGATGATCTCACTCAAGTGAGCGGAAAGACCCAGGTAGTAATGCCACCTGAGATTTTGATTGACACGCCTTTGATAAGTCCGCCTTCATGAATCAGTACACATCCAGCCGCACGAACACAGACCATACGGCAGAAACGGGCAGAGTGTTCGCAAGAGACTGGGCGTAAAACCTGCGCGGCCTGAACGGCCGCCTGCCCTGTACGGGCCGCGCCGACCGGCCTTGGGGCCGGAGCGGCTTGCGGGCTGAACGCCCGCTTGTGTTCGCTGGCGCTCACACCGGGTCAATGCCGCTGGGGCGGCATGCGACCCGAGACGGGCTCCGCTGGACGCTGCGCCCCCTCGGCATGCGAACGAAATCCGGGCAGTCAGATTGGCATCCAATCTGACCTTGCGAGCGCCCAGTCGTCGATGCGACTAAACCCCTCACAGCACAGCACTTAAATGCTCGCCAGCGGCAATGTGTCAGCTCAAGGTGGGCGTGAACACTTACGCAGACACTTCCGTTGAACAAACCAGACCACTCGTCGCCTTGAGCTTTGTTTCGAGAGGGTACTTGCACCATGAAGAAGAAGAGCCAAACGATCCGCATCGGGAACGAATGGCTGCCAGTAATCGGTCGACAAACCGTTAACGGCCGCGGCTATCTCCTTCTAAAGGAACTCACAACCAGGGTCCACGGTGGCAGATTCCAGGTGTTTGATCCACGTGCTGGATTGCACGGAGAATTGAGAAGACTGATTGTCCTTCCCCGGAGTCCAGAAAGTGTGCGCCAACTTTCTGTCCTTCAGCGCTTGCGTCAGCACGAGAATCTCTTTGCACAGATCATAGATCTGGAACGTCGCCGCGACGACATACTGATTGTCATGGACTGGGTTCCCGGACCGACGCTGAAGGCATATCTGACCGAGGTAAGAGAAGGCAGATTTCCGCGTCCAGGAGTGCGCGAGGCTTTTCGCCTTGGTCGCGATCTTGCTCGCAATCTTTGTAAACTGCATCGCAAGTCTTTTGTTGTGCATGGTGACCTAAGTCCAGAGAACTTGATTCTCAATCGAGGGTCGAGCCGCCTCGTGCTGATTGACTTCGGCTCGTCATGGGCAATCGAATCGTCAAAGCATGCCCGCGAGGGTGATGGACTACGCTCAATTTACTCCGCGCCTGAGATGGAAGGAGAGTCGCAAACACCGCTGGAGTTCTCCGATCAGTTCGTCGCCACATTGCTGATGTATGAGTTGTTGACCCTGGTAGTTCCTTACGAAGGACTTGGTGGAAAAGCCGGATGGTCGCAGCACCGAGATGAAATGGCTGGTACGCTTGTGCCACCATCCACTCTGCACAAAGACTTTCAATTCATGACCGCCGCAATCCGCAAGGGAGTAGATCAAGTTGTTCTCCGAGGACTCTCGTTCTCTCCAACCGACAGATTTCCCTCAAACGTTGCGTGGCTTCAGGCTCTGGACGAGGTATGGGCGGCAATCAACAAACAGCCAAAGCGAAGTGGCATCGACGAAATCGTTTCAAAGTGGATAGCGAAGGTCGGAAGGCTCTTCGGAATTCAGTAACCTGGGTCTTAAGAAGTCCACTGTCCTGTTAGGCTTTCTCGAGCCGCAGCCTTTCCGCTCTTTCGTGGGGCGGAATCCACAGAAAGCGATCGCCGCACGCGCTATTGAAACGTTGTCCGCCCAAACCAACGACAGGATAGACACACTCGTTTGATTCGAGTGACGTCACTGACATTCCTGAGACCGCAACTGGTGACCCTAACGGGCACGATCTACAGCAAGATTTTGCCGGTGCTTCCGGATGCTGCCTTTCAGCAGCCCTTCGCAGGACGCTCTGAGCAGTTACCATCGTGGCGTCAAGCAAATTCTTGTTTGACCGGCTGTTGGGAACTAAAACCGCATCGTATGAACCAGCGAATAGCACCAGTCCGAATGGTGCCCTCGATCCTTCGCACGTCTCAATAAGGTGGCAGTAGGCTGCAATTCGTGCGCGTTGCTGGGAATGCACTGTTTGATCGCCGCGGTGCTTTCGGAACACCGGGACGCGAATGTCGCCCTTCCGCAGGACCCGCCATGGCCGACCGATCAACCCTCGACCGGGGTCGATCATGGGCTCGGGCATGCGGTCGACCTGGTATCCAGCTTTCCGCAAATCCCACCAATTGAATGACTCCTCAATCAGGTGTCCTTCATCTGGTTCGCGTGGAGTCGCCTGCTCCGCGGCGTCAAGCCGCCGACGCAAGATTGTGATCGCTCGAAAAACACCGAACCACCAAAACAGCGATACCACCATGACAACTCCACAGAGGACGCTCAGTTCCATTCGATCCTTTGCGAAATAGCCGACACCCGATAACTCAATCAGAAGACTCCCTGAGATCAGCCAGAAGTTTCGCATCAATGACGTGAGTCGATGACGAATCATCACCTCTTCATAGTCCGGAAGGTAGTCCAGACGCTGCGGCATATCTTCCTCCTCGCCAGTGTCTTCGCTCGGTATTTCCGCACTGAGCAAACCGGCTCGGGCACAAAACTCAAACTTCGCCAGAAGGTCAACGCCAAGCAGACGGTCGGGATTGCCGGGGAATGATTGAGGCCGCATTGTTTGATTCACAGCACCGAATGACTGAGGTTAGAAATCAAGTCCACTTCGAGATCGCTTTGCGCACAGCGTCACAGTCTCTCGGCCGTTGACTTGGGGCGGATGAAAGGCATTTCGTCACAACCTCCGCGACGGTACCTGGCAGCTTTGCCTTTTCGATCTCACTCTTGAATTTCGTGCTGTCGGGTTCGACGCCCGTGCTGGCAAATAGCAAGACTGCAGCCCAGCTAAACAAATCTGTTGAGGGTGTGACCTGCTCTGAATCAACTTCCGGTGCTCGGTATGGATTGAGTGGCCATGCCCCATTGCGTACTGTCGGGAGTCCTGTGAACAGCTTTGCCATTTCGAAATCCGTAATGGCCGCTGGAGAACCGGAGTCGGGAACACAAACGCAACGTGGATTCAACTCACGAAGAATGATTCCTTGTTCGTGCAATGCTGCAAGCCCCGTCAGTATCTCCTTCATCAGACTGGCGAGTTGCTTTCGCGGCCACGGCTCTCGTGCCAACCTTGAACTCAGCGTCGTCCCACTGATCCAGCGATCTATAACCCACCAGCCCGTCCTTGCTCCGTCACCTATGCAACTGTAGACCTGCGTCAAATACGGTGTGGGAACGACGGACTTTGCGACAACGGCGTGCCGCTGCAATCGATGCTGAATCGCGTCACGCATGTCGAGCGGAATACTCATCAAGTCAAAGTATTTCCCACGACCGTAGTAATCTGGAATTGTGAGATGTTTCATTCTGCAGATTTTGTACTGCAGACCGTTGGGCAGAGTCAGCCACTCTGAAGTAACAACGGATTCATCCACGGCCCACTCCGCAGTCGGAGGGAGTCCAAAGGCATGTTGGCGTTGTTCTGAAGCCGGGTTCCGTGAGAGAAGAAAGTCGTCTTTCGTCCCGCCCAGCCGTTTCACAAGTGCTTCAAAAACATCACTTCTCAAACGGCCAGACGCTTTCGAACGGCGGTAAGTCGTGTGGTGAATCACCCCTTCTTTTTCCAGTTTACGCAAAGCTATTCCGGCAAGCCTTCTAAAGCGATCGATCGCATGCCAGTCAATATGCACCTGGGTGAACTGTCTCGATGTTTCCGTCATAGATCGGCTCCGTAACCATACTTGCACCACTTTGGTGGTATCGGGTAGCCACATACCAGCGATAAAAAACCACCAGTCAACTTTGACTCCCACAGAGGGATTCACTCACTCGCTTTTTGAGGGCATATAGACATGAACAGATTCATTGGGGACTTTCTCGATCAGGTTTCGGAACGGATCACCGCAGTCATCGCCAAGTTGGTGGCTACTCACATTGAGGTGAAGTGTGCGGAACATCAAGCGAACGTGCAATGCCGAGTCGATGAGCTTGCCGCTCAATATGAGTCCGCCGGTCAACTCGAAATTGCAGCAAACCTCCGGTTGCTCCGCCAGAACCTCACGGGTGACTCCATTGTACCAACTGGTGAGGCACTTCTCACGCGAATCCAGCAAATGACCATAGTCAGCCCTTCCGGTGAAACCTCGGTTGACCCGGCCGGAACACGGCAGCGCCGCAATTCATCAAAGCGAGTGCTTTCGCTGGCTGATGAGACGAGCCAGATCACCGATCCAGTGGCCGCCGGGATCAAAGGCTTTCAATCGTAAAGGACTGACATGACTATTCAAATTACACTTACAGATCGCCTTCATGACCTATTGACAGCATCGGTCCAGAAGGTGCGTGGATTCAGCCAGCGTCAGGCCGCTGAGCGCTGGTGGAACGGAGACCTCGCTAACGCCCGTCGAGCCCTAAGAAAGCTCGAAGACGTTGACCTTCTGTTCTCAGCAGAAGTGCTGGTGCGTCCAATCCTGCAACTTGATGGCCCAATCTTCAAATGGAAGCCGGGTGACAAGAGTCCGAACTGCGGACAGATGGCTCACCTCTGTCAGTCGAGGATTCGTCGCATTCCCGTACGAATGACCAGATATTTTGTCGCCACAGAACGTGCGGCACGTTTGTTTGGGGGGCGATGTCGAGGCAAATTGACGCACCCGGCTCAGGCGACACACGACTTGGGTGTGACCGCAGTATGGCTGCACCTCTCAAGAATCTGCCCCGAGATGGCTACTGGATGGCTAGGGGAAGACATGTTGTCTCATACTCGCCAGGGTCAGAAGTGTCCCGACGCGTTCATAGTCGATTCCCACGGCACGGTCTCAAGTGTCGTTGAATTCTGTGGCGACTACGACCGCGAGCGGATTCAGAGTTTCCACGAGGACTGTGTGGAACGTGGCCTTCCTTATCAGATGTGGTGAAACATATGCCGACGTTAGTAACCGACATTCCAAGATTCGACGAAAGAGATCTGCTGATCGTGCAGCACGTCGCCAGGCATCACCTGACGACGAACGAAGCGCTCAGACGCCTGTTTTTTTCTGCATCGCAGCCAAATTCCGTCGTGAAGGTCACTTCGCGACTTTGCCGCCAGCAAATGCTTCAGAAGTTCCCGTTGATTCATCCGCAGGTGTACTTCACCCTGACCGCGAAAGCTTGTCGCCAGATTGGAAGAGCACCCTCCCGCTCGCAACCACTCGGGCCGCAAGCCTTGCCTTCCGAACTGGCAGCTCTTCTTTACTGCACCTGCGGCCCTCGATACCACCAAAGACTTACAAACCACGAATTGCGTGAGCAATTCCCTTGGTTTCCGGCAGCCTCGAATCACGACATCTACTGCGTTGACCGGACTGACTCTGCACTTCCAGTGTTGGAGTGGATTCGCACAGATCTCGGCGGACCGAGTCATCATGTGGTCCGCAAAACTCTACGCAGACTGGAACGCTGGATGGAGTCGCCTGGGTTTTCAGTCGCACTCCAGCAAAACCACATTCGCGTTGTTTTTTTGACAGCCACCTCGGAAAAAATGCAGAGCATTCAGGAAGCCCTGAAGCGGCATGACTGGCCCGCGGGCATGTCGATTCACCTCGCCTCTATTCCACAACTCCTTCCATTAACAACAAGGTATCACCATGGCACGTGACTCTTACAATCAATCTATTGGCAATCCACTGCAAAGTGACCGTCTGCCAAACTCGTGGCCCACCATCGAGGTCCCCTGCCGGCCAAGCGGCGGCCTGGAAGCAATTGCGGTTATCCTGTGCTGGGGTGTCTTCATGTTTGCCAGCAGTATGTTGGCCTGGCTGGTGATCCGCCGTGAACACTCCCTGCCAGCACCGCCATTTCTTGTCGTCGGAATCGTTGTGGGTGCCATCGTGTTCCTCATGGGGGGAACACCCAACCAACAATCCGGCGAACATGGACTCTTCCTTCGATTCACGGCGAGACTGGAAGAAATCCTATCGCGGATCTGCATGGGAATCACCTTGGTATCGGCGCTGTTCGCGATCACCGTTTTTCGGGAGCTGCCTTCGATCATTCAGCAACTGCTGGCCAGCATCGCCCTGGGAAGCTTGATTCGTGCTTTTGGCCGACATTATGCTGGATTCTGCACAACATCGCCACAGCGCCGCCAGAAGGCGTGGGACGTGCGGAGAGATTGCGACTGGGCACTGCGCGGCATCGCGATTTGGCCAACGATTGCCATCTGTCTCGGCAACGCTTACGGAGTTTTCTGGGATGTCGCCACGGTGACGGTGATCATCGTTGCCATTGCGACTGCGATTCTGGCGAGCAGTCGACCGACAGATGCTTTCACTGCGCCCTGGGAGGCGCTCGTCCAATGGTGTACATACAATTTACGCAACGTGCGTGTGCCGGGCCTCTATATCGGACCGGCAGGACCTTGGCTGCGACGCCTTTCACTCACTGCTGTTTGCTGTTTCCTCGTCACGGCCTGTGTTGCCCCATCAGTCTGGCGCACGGTTGACAATGTTGCGACAGTGCTGGACTCCACAAACATATTGAGGAACGGGCGGCCAGACTCGGAGTCGGTGTTTTCAATGATCCTCGCGGTCCCTGTGGTGGTCACACTCGGCGCACCGATTCTGCTTTGTTGGCCGGTTCTTGTTTACGCAAGCATTCGGGGAACGCGAGGGCGGACACCCGGAACATGGAACAATTTGGTCGCCGATCTCCGCAGCTCGCCCGATTCCATCGAGCGGGAGAGCATCTTCGCGGCGTCCGTTCTTGCCGACGGCAGTCCAGTTCTCATTCCTCGCAGCGTCTTCAAACACCATGCTCACTTTCTGGGTGACAGCGGCTCCGGGAAAACGTCGCTGGGATTGGCCCCATTTCTGGAACAAATGATTGCGTTTGGCGATTGCAGCTTTGTGGTGCTGGACCTGAAAGGAGACTCTTTGGAGATCCTCGCCTCAATGAATACGGCTGTTGAAGAAGTTCGAAAATGCACCGGAAAACAATTGCCGCTCAAGCATTTCACAATTCAGCCTGACCGTAGCACGTTTGCCTTCAATCCCCTCACACAACCCTATTGGAAAGACCTCGAATCATTCGTCCAGGCGGACATCCTCTGCGCAGCTTTCGGATTGAACTACGGCACAGAATACGGTGCCAGTTGGTACACGGCGGCCAATGCTGACGTTTGTCATCGAACCATCCTCGCAGCACCCGAAGCGACAAGCTTTCGTCAATTGTCGGAAGCTCTCGACAAACTCCTGACGGCGAAAGGTGCCAACAAGATGGATGCCGACATTCAGAAGGCGGGCCTTCACATTCAACTGGTCCTGAAGAGACTTGCAGAGGTTGAAGCACTCAATGTCGATTCCAGCCACGCCCAGGCGGAGAATGCCAGTCGGGCAATCGTTCTGGCCGAACTGTTTCAGCGCCCCGAGCTGCTCTATTTCCAGCTCCCCAGCATGCTAATGCCGAGCATGGCACCTGAGATCGCTCGTATCGTGATCTACTCGCTACTCTCTGCAGCTACAATGACCCGCAACCGTCACTGTCAGGTGTATCTCGTTGTGGATGAGTTCCAGAGGATTGTTTCCGACAACCTCGAATCCATTCTGCAATTGGCCCGGAGCATGAATGTCGGGGTGATTCTGGCCAACCAGTCAATGCAGGATCTCCAGACCCGCACTACGGATCTGATTCCCGCTGTGGAATCGAACTGTCGATTCCGTCAGTGGTATGCCGTCTCTTGCTCAGATGACCGGACTCGTGTTGTATCTAATAGTGGCGAGACATTAGAAAACTTTGAAAGCAGCACCGTTTCGGATACCGGATCTTCGCTCACGGTCAGTCCGAAGTTGTCACCGCGTCTGTCGCAAAACGATGTGATTCTCGCCAGCGACCACGCTAAGCACAGCATTATATGTCTCAAGAACGGAGCTGGCTATGCCCAGTACGGTGGCTTACCATTTCTTGTTGAATCCGACTACCACATTACGGCTGACGAGTACGAATCTCGCCAGCGGATGTCCTGGCCCGAGGCAGAGAATGGTGCCTTTGTGCCGCGATCTCGTCGCGCAAAAACTCCGTTGAATATTCCGGTGTCTCCTCCGCCAGGACCGATCGTCACGACTGAGTATTTCAGTCGCTTATTCAATCAAGACGACGATGACGCTATGCCACCTGGACGAGTCGGCAAGCCGCCGCGACCTGGCAATGGCCCCAGAAAGCCGCCGACTGCAAAGAAAGGGAAGAAATCATGATGACAACGTGGACTCATCGAGAACTTGACATCGTTGATGCCCACACACGTCGTGTCCGAATGATGACTCTGTCTCAGATTGGGCAGGTGTGGTGGCCAGAACTCGGCTCTCAGAATGCCCTTCGCAATGAGTTGAAAAGGCTGTGCGAAGGCGGATTACTAAAACGCACGATAATTAACGCTCATCCACGCCTCACAATTCAGTCCCCCGTGTCCGTCTGGCAGCCGAGTCAAACGGAGCCGGACATTCAGCGTGTGGCCGAAAGAGTGCGTAGCCGCTGGCGGTACGGCGGGGAACCGACGGAAGTGTACTGGGCTTCAACAAAAGCGGCCAACCTCTTTGGCAGTGGCGCAGGCCAACTGCCGAACGTACTTCATCGGGACCACGATCTGCTGTTAAGTGAGGTTTACGTATTCTATCGACTTCGACGTCCCGACGTAGTGCATCGCTGGGCCAGCGAAGATGTCTTTCCGAAGGCCGGATTCCGAATCAAAAACCCTGACGCTTTCTTGTTCGACGATTCCGGGCATCCGATGCGCGTGGTCGAGTCCGCCGGCAGGTACGGTATTCGACAAATCGAGTCATTTCATCAGCATTGTGTAGAGCGAGATCTTCCCTACGAACTTTGGTGAGAACAATCATGCCCATAACGAACGAACGCCGACTGACTCCACCCGAATTCGCGGTGCTGAAATTCACCGAACATTACGGATTGGTTGTCATCGAGGCAGCTGTGCGGATTCCGGAACTGCAGAATCAATCGCATGCGAATGTTCAACGCTTGATCGATCGACTGGTCAAGCTGCGACTGATGACCGAAACGTCGCTATACCCGGGCCGCCGCTGTTATCACTTGACTACAAAAGGCATTGAAGCAACTGGAGCGAATGTGATCGGTCGTCGCATGAATGACCGACCGCTGTCTGAAGAGTCAAAGATACGAAGATTTGCCATGCTGAGTTTCTGTTGTCTCGGAGCGACGCCTCGAATGCAGTTAAGTCCCGCGATTCTGCAGGCCACTTTCCCGACACTCGATGTGACATCGCTCACCTCCGGTTACTACATGCAGCCGACAACTCAGAAAGTCATTGGCTACCTCCGTGTTGACATGGGGGGCGAAGGTCGCTGGGACCGCGTTCTCGCCAAATGCGCCGAGGACGCTCGCAGAATTACCAACAACCAAACGTGGCGTGAACGTGCGGCAGCAGGAGGTTTCGAGATCACCGTTGCAACAGCATTGCCACAAAAAGCGGAACGTCTCAGTCGCGCCCTATCGGAATCTCCGCCGCCATTACCAACACGCATCGCCGTGATCCCCGAATTGCTAAACCTTATCGCACCTGCTCCGTTCTGACCGATCTGTATCGTATTCGACACTCCCTCTCGCAGGGTTTTGTTTCGCTCTGGTCCCAGGAGCATGGAAAAACACGGGGACAAAAGATCCTTTTGTAAACCGTAGATGGGCTGACGTTCAGGGGAACGTGGCCTTTCGAATTGCTGGAGTGGCCAGCATGCAACGTATCCGAAGAAATCCACAGTACTGGCGAGCGAGGTGGCCATGGCGATGGTTTGTAAATCGCGTGGTCAACGAGCAACGATGCAAGTGCTGTGGCCAGTGGTTCCAGGAAGGGGATATGCCGGAGCCAGTGAAGCAATTCACTAAAAACGACGTTGGTGCACAGATCTTCCCGGCGGGCAGTTTCCGCAGGGGCGCTCAGGTAATCCGCGTCGGGCGATGGAAACCCTATCGCAGCAGCCACGAACTCGGACTCTTCATTCGGCTGGATGAGATCGAAGATCTCGCCTGCGTGATTGAAAACGCGAAGGAACACTTCGTGTCGGAGATAAAGTCCAGAGCTCGACACAAGTAGGTTTGCAAATGGTTTATTGATTCTGGTTTTTTGGACGACCTCCGGGTCGTCCGCCTTTTCGGCAGTGGTGATGAGCACCGTTGCCTCTCAACACGTGTAAGCCGACCACAGAGGTGGCGACTTGCACTCACTAAAAAAACAGGAATGTGTATGGAAGAAAAGAAAAAACCGGCTCATGAAATCCCATTGGGGGCAGTCAAAGCAGCAATCTGGGCCAATCCGACCAATGGCGGAGGTGTACGGTACTCAGTGACATACAGCTGTCAGTACAAGTCCGGCGACCAGTGGAAAGATTGTACCTCGTATGGTCCCGTCGAAATGGCCTTGATTTCGACGGCATTTACCTTGGCCAACCTGTGGATCTCAATGCAGGGGAGACAGACGAAACCAAGTCCGACAATTGAATAAGGCATAACCAACACACCGGCCGGATGCAATCCGGCCGGACTTTGATCAAGGAGGATCAAGCCATGATATTGATCGAACAAAAGGTCAAGCTGGGCCAGGTTGTGGCGAGCAAAGGAGTTCGCGCTTGCGTGTCTGAAACTCAAATTCTGATTTCAGTGTTGCGCCACGCGCTTGGTGACTGGGGTGAATTGGAGGAGCATGACTGGAAAGCCAACGATGCCGCGCTGGAGCACGGTTTCAGATTGACTTCCGTCTATCACGAAGGTGGCGTGTGGTTCTGCATCGTTACAGAGCAGGACCGTTCGGTGACCAACGTGCGGCTCCCCGATGAGGTCACGCCGTAGCTCGCAGAGCTGGTTTTGCACGAGGCTAGTCCTCGGTTTTTTGCCGGCTGGTCCACCAGCCGGCACCTCTTCTCATGCTTCGCGGCGACAGGCAACTGTCGCCGGGGAGCATAACCGGCCACGCGTGCTCCCTGTCACTACGCTTGGCCAATTTGAGGAGCAACATTTATGTGGTGGAAATTAAAAAGACAGCATGATTCGCGAAACATCCTACCTTGTGACTTTTGGGACGCCGTCGAAGAAGTTCACTACTACCTACTGAACAAGTGGGAAGATGAGAACGAGGAAAAGACGTCCTGGCGATACCCCGAATCGGTTATCGAGTCAATTGAGGTTCTGGACCATTGGCTCACTATAGCCACAAGGGAGTGTTGGTTCAGAAAAAGTGATTAGTTCGTAATGTGCTGAGCATGGGGAGAGTGATAGCTCCCCATGCATTTTTGTCCTTACATCCAAAACATTCAACGGTCAAATAATGAATACACACCCCGTTCACACAATAAGACTTGGTCTCATCAAAGCTTCAGTGTGGCACCGTGATACGCGGGCCGGTGAGCGGCACACCGTGTCGCTTGTAAGGCTGTATCGCGACGGCGACATCTGGAAGGAATCGACCCGCTTTGGTCGAGACGATTTGCTGCAAGCAGCGAAAGTGCTCGATCTGGTCCACACGTGGATTCACTTCCAATCTCAATCCGATCGAACTGAGGATTCCCATGAAGATCAATGACGATCCACGAACGAACGATCGACGTACCGAAGTCTCGCGCAAGCCGATTGCGGTCGTGGGTGCCGGAAAGCTCGTCGCGTCAATTTGGAAATTAGGCGACGAACGTGCAGGCTGGCGATATCGATTCAACATATTTCGGCTTTCTCACGGTTCGGGTCGCGTGTCACAGAGATTGACTCCATGTGATGTCACGGACCTTGTAAAGCTGGCTCGTGTTCTTGCATCTACTTTGGCCGACGACGGATGCCTCGCACCCAAGCAGCGACAATCCCTTATCGACTTGGCTGCCGACATCGACCAGATCATCAGCCCCTCCGAGTGATCGCCTCTACTCAAGGCAAACACGCACCGTGACAGATCCAGATAACAATCAGCAAAGTAGCTCCTTAAACAGCCTTAGCGTTGTTGGGCTCGGATCGCTAACGCCATCGATCGTCTCCACGCTCGATGTGCTGGTGAACCGTCGCGTCAAATTCGCCACCGTCTACGCCGATCCACCATGGCCTTACTCGAACACGGCCTCTCGGGCAGCAGCAGAAAATCACTACCGGACGATGACTCTGGATGCCATCCGAAATGAACCTGTGAAATCAGTTGCCGCCGAAAACTCCCATCTGCATCTCTGGACGACCAACGCGTTTCTGCGCGAAGCATTCGATGTCATGCATGACTGGGGCTTCAAATACAAGTCCTGTCTCATTTGGGTCAAGCCACAACTCGGTATGGGTAACTACTGGCGGGTTTCGCACGAGTATTTGCTTTTTGGTATTCGCGGTGACCTGCCTTTCCGGAGCAACAAAGTTCGCAGCTGGCAATCAGCACGCCGCACTGCTCACAGTCGTAAGCCTTTCTTGTTTCGCGGCTTAATCGAACAGGTCAGTCCCGGACCGTATCTGGAACTCTATGGTCGTGAAGAACAGCCGAATTCGGACTGGACCGTATACGGCAATCAGGTTGAACGTCGGTTGTTTTGAATGCCCGCTAGCGCGGCAAGTGAAACACTTTGTCTTGAATAAGGAGTACTAAATCATGACGCAGCAGCTTGCCAATCAAGCGTTGATGTCGGCTGTGCAGGTGGCCGAATTGCTGAACATCTCAACAAGGACTCTTTGGCGCTTGAAGAGTGCTGGAAGACTCCCGGCAGCCATTCGCATCGGCAAGTGCATTCGCTGGCGGAGAGAAGATCTGAATACATGGATAGAAGAGGGTTGCCAAATTCCAATTTCGACGGACAATGTCCCACGAAGAAAGGGCTAACGAATGCCATCAATTTATCGTCCGACGTATCGGAAAGACGGTAAACTTCGCCGAATGAAAAAATGGTACATCAGGTACCGTGATCAGGATGGGAAGCTCAAGACGGTTCCGGGATTCACGGACAAGACGGCGACTCAGCAATACGCCGCGAAACTCGAACGTGATGCATCGATGATCCGAGCAGGATTGCTCGAACCTGCTGTGCTGTACCAGAATATCTCGCTCAATGAGCATCTTGCGGCCTTTGAGACCTCTCTGAGATCCAAGGATGTAAGCCCAGATCAGGTCAAGCTCGTCGTCAATCGGTGCAAGGCACTGTTTAAGGTCGCGAGGATTACTCGGCTCAGTGGAATTTCAGCAGAGGCCGTTTCCAATGCCCTCGCAAAACTCCGCGAGAAAAAGACGGATGGAAAACGAGGCAGTAGCGCCCAGACATCGAATCACTACCTTCGAGCCATGAAGCAGCTCACGCGATGGCTGCGGCTGGAAAAACGAAACATCGACGACCCTTTGGTGCGTCTTGAAATGCTCAATGTGCAGGTGGATCGCCGCCACGACCGTCGAGCATTGAGTGACGAGGAAGTTTTCAAGCTTCTTGCGGCAACGCTCAGTGGAAAGATCGTCTACCGTTTCGAGCCAATGGAACGCATGATGCTCTACATCATGGCCCTGTCCACAGGGCTTCGTGCTTCCGAGCTTGCATCGTTGACGACTGATGGGCTTGATTTGGACTCCAGTCCGCCGACGGTGACAGTAAAGGCTGGGTATTCCAAACGCCGCCGGTTGGACATCCTTCCGCTGCCCGCAGATATCCTGGAGCAGGCTCGCGATTGGCTAAAGGAGAAGCCGAAGGGGGCGAAGTTGTGGCCCGGTGATTGGGCGTCGAACAAATACGCCGGAAAGATGTTGCAGATTGATTTGGCCGAAGCTGGTGTTCCCTACGTGGACGCCAATGGCCTGTTTGCTGACTTCCACGCTCTGCGACACACCTATATCACCAACCTGGCCCGCAATGGGGTCCCGCTGGTGACTGCCCAGAAGCTGGCTCGTCACTCCACGCCGATGTTGACCGCCCAGCGATACACTCACATTGACCTTCAGGACCAGAAAGTGGCGGTCGACCGCCTTCCTTCGTTGCAGCGCCCATTGCAGCGCGCAGGGGACTTTTCTGGTCACGACGTGGCAACGGATGGCACTGCAACAGGTGCCGACCCCAACGAAGAAAACCCTGAGATCCCCAGCAAAAATGCGGGGAAATCAGGGTTTCATAAGCGGAGAGACAGGGATTCGAACCCTGGGTACCCTTGCGGGTACTCCGGTTTTCAAGACCGGTGCAATCGGCCGCTCTGCCATCTCTCCGGGGCGGATGCTATGGGCATCGGGCCGTTGTGTCAACGACGACACAACAGGAAGAGACACAAAGATGGCGGACTGGTTCGAAGTTGAGAAAAATCAGGCGGCGCGACGCTGTGGCATTGGGATACTGGTCGGAAAGGCAATCGTCGATTGACGTCCAAGGGCGTTGCATAGTCCCTCGATGACCCGGTCCTGATGGGCTTCCGGCAATTCCGTATAGATCGGCAGTGAGAGTACTTCAGCAGCCGCTCGCTCAGCTTCCGGCAGATCGCCTTGCTGATATCCCAGATGCGCAAAACATTCCTGCAGATGGAGCGGAATCGGATAGTACACGGCACAGCCGACCTGCTGATCTTTCATCGCTTTGATGACTTCTTCTCGCCGTCCGCCGGTAATCCGTGTCGTGAACTGATTGAAAACATGGCGACGATCAGGCAGGACGGTCGGCAGTGTGATGGCATCTGTGAGTCCATTGGCGGAAACGAGATGTTCGTAACGCGCGGCGTTGCGGGCTCGTCCTTCCGTCCACTGATCCAGATGGCGGAGCTTGACTCGCAGCACTGCGGCCTGCAGTGCGTCCAGTCGGCTGTTGAAGCCAACCTCCACATGATTGTATCCACCCTTGTCTCCGTGGACGCGAAGGCGTTTGAGACGTTCGGCGATCTCAGGGTCGTCGGTGGTCATAATGCCGCCGTCTCCGGCACCGCCCAGATTCTTTGTCGGGAAGAAGCTGAAGCAGCCGACCGAACCCAGCACGCCAGCGCGGCGACCGCGATATTCCGCACCGATTGCCTGGGCCGCATCTTCGACGATCGGGATGCCATGATTTGCCGACAATCGCTGCAGCGCATCCATTTCCGCGCACTGACCGAAGATATGGACGGGCATGATGGCCGTTGTCTTTGACGTGATGGCCCGTTCAACCTGTTCCGGGCAAATGTTGAAACTTTCGGGTTCAATATCGACCAGCACTGGGGTCGCTCCCACGCGGTGAATTGCGCCGGCCGAGGCAAAAAACGTAAAAGGGCTGGTGATGACTTCGTCGCCGGGTTTCACACCTAGGGCGATCAGGGCGAGAATCAGGGCGTCGGTGCCGGACGCACAGCCGATGGCGAATCGCGAATCGCAATATTCTGCGATTTCCTGTTCCAGCATGGCGACCTCGTCGCCAAGAATGAAGTGCTGCATTTCGAAGCAGCGATCCACTGCTTCCCGCACTTCATCTCTAATGGATTGATGTTGAGCAACCAGGTCGATGAACGGAACTGGTTGGGAATTTTCCGCTGATTTAATTTGCGGCTGACTTACGGACATGAGCGACTCCATTCGCTGCGGGTGTTCTACGCTTCAGGCTCCGCCTGAATTGTGTTGGATAAGGTATGGTTTTTACGCAGACAGTGTCAAGACGAACGAATCGGCAAAGAATGCCGATAAATGCTTGGAAAAAAACAACTTAGAGCCACACTGCGTCGGCACACTGACTCGTTATCGTCTTGCGGCACGAGTTAAATTGGATCGATCATTCGGAATTTTCACCCGCAGGAATGACTCATTTCGAAGGCAATTCTTCCTAAAACGAGAGCAGATCCCGGAAATACGTGCGAAATCGACCGCCTCGGAGGCTTCCTGAGATCACCAGCGCGTCCGGTTCCTGACCAGCAACGGATGCCTTGAGCCATCGTCCACTTGAGATTTTTGCGTCATCCAGAAACAGTCCTTGAATTCGCGTTGTTTTCAGCGGACAGCCAGATTCCCAGATGATCTGCGGTTCACGACCACACTCGGTCACAATTGCCCGGCGACCTGACTGATCAGGCCGTTCGAGCCCAAGCAACCAGCAACCGGGCAGCGGTTCAGCGGATTCGGCGGTTTTTCGACTCAGATCTCCGTAGCAAAACACAATCTGCTCGTCTTCGTCCCGCAATTCAAGAAACGCACGGGCCACGTCTGGCCCAAAATGGTCACAGGCATGTGGGCTGGAGGCGAATTGTTTCGCTCGCGACAGCCACGCCGCTTCCAGAGCGTTGTGCATGTCCTGGGCCGGACGACGGAAGTAGCGACCGATCTCACCGGCCAGTTCTTCGAGATGACTGGCTGGCTTTTCCGAGAATGTGCAACCTGTCGCCAGATCTTTCAGAAAGTCGTTCGTGACTTCTGAACCAGGATCCAGCACCGGTGGTTCAAAGGACGCACCGGCGGTGTCCCGGCACGCTTCCGCGATGGCTGCCGTTCGGTCCGCTTCCGCAATCAGCGCCGGGATTTTCATTCCGTCCAGGGCGTGAATGGCGGCGGTCACGGAAAGTCCCGCTGCGGACTGCAAAAAACTGGCCAGTGAATTGAGTGCCTCCTGAACTTCGCTGTGCTGTGCTTCGGACTTCACTGTTCGTACGGCTTCGAGTTTCAGACGCAAATCGAAACGCCGCTCAAATCCCTCTCGCCACTTTTTGAGGTTCACTTCGGTGGCACCGTGAACATAACGGTTGAAAAATGCCTCCAGCTGCCGCGCAATGGCCTCACGCTCTTCGCGCGTAAGCATCGCGGGATCTGCGAGATGCATTCCGACCGAACGGTGATCGGCCAGACAGCGATAGAGGTAGATTCGATCGTACTCACTTCGCAACCGCAAGACTGTGATCTCACGCAGTCCGTGGCGAAGACTCTCACCGGACATCGGAAAGCTGTGCACCAGTTCCACAAGTTCCGCCCCGAAAATCCAGCCCGTATCGCGCTGACGAAAACCGGTGCCGTAAATTCCGGCGACTTCTACTCCGATCACAGTGACCAAACCATGCAGAGTCGCGATGGCCTGGCGATCGATGACATTTTCGACGACTTTCTGAGCCCCCCGCTTGCCCAGTTCCGTGGCCAGCCACCAGGCTCCCAGCGCAGCCGGATTTGTTGTCGAGAGCAGCCTCCCGGCATAGAGCCCGCGAGACAAATACGTCATCCATGGCCCCGCCTTCTGATACACACCATAGCTGGCGACGGCTTTCTGCATGTAGCCGTAAAGCATACCAGCGTTGTAATGCTGAACGCTTACCGGCAATTGTTCCAGCAGTACCAGCACGTGCAGACAAATACGGCTGGCCGCTCGGGCCAGTTGCTCAAAACTCGTTTCGAGAAGAGGATGCTGACTCGTCGGCTTGTAAATTCGAGCGACCTGCTTGATGAGCTGCATGGCTTCGTCGCGAATCGTACTCAGATCGACTTTGCCGTTGACCGTGTAACCGTTACGCCGAATCTTTTCGTAAACTCGCTCCGCTTCCGTTTCGAGCAGTTTTTGAACAGCTCGATCCTGCTCGCTCAACTTCTGCAGCTCGCCCGATGTTTTCTCGGTATGAACGTCCTCCAGCGGGTACTCCAGAAACTCATGGAACCTCGCAAATCGTGTCGCGAGATCCCGTTCTCGCTCGTCCAGCCGTTCGGCGCGGGACTCGATGTCCGCCCGCAAGCTCTGACGCATGCGGTCAAACACCTCTTGTTGTTCATTCAGATTTTGTTGTTCCAGCGACAAGCGGGCTCGAAACGTGACTGCTTCCCGTTGCGCGTCGCCTGCGCGGGGCCAGAAAATCAGCAGACTGCCGGGCCCCAGCGCTGCTGCCACCAGCAGCCCCCATAAGGTCGGATCGCCTGAGCTCAATTTCACGATGCCAACGACTGCAACCAGGCAGGATGCCACGGTTGTAACCGTCAGAGCCAGCCAGAATCGTCGGTTCATCATTTGCGGATCCTCATTACCCTGGCAGCGTAAAACGGCAGTGTAGAACAATTGGCTCCATTGTTCCCATGAGGCTGGCGATCTCGAAGTCGCACGACTTCGGCGACGGCGATTCGCGTAATGCGGCACATGATTCGGACGTGGCCCGGGATTTTCACTGCCAGCGGCAGATTTTCAGGTGTAAAGAAAACTTTGCAAACTTTGTAAATTACCCACATTAACATTGTGCTACATGTTCAGTAATCGACACAATCGTCACAACTGATTCAATCGGACTGTCGCGATTCAAAGGGAATTCGCGTCTGGGCCGAGATCCTCAGCACGAGAGTGGAGATTGAGAAATGGGAATTTTGCGAGATTTGTGGAAAGATGAAGCAGGCGTCATCATGTCTGCGGAAGCTGTCGTACTTGGCACAGTCGGCGTCATCGGCCTGACAGCGGGGTTGAGCGTTGTGGCGGATGCCGTGAAGGGCGAATTGAAGGATTTTGCCTTCGCGATTCGCAGTCTGGATCAAAGCTACGAGATTCCGGCCCAAAAGGGCTGCGAAGCCTGGACGGCCGGTTCTTCGTTTACTCAGGAACCAGTTGAGAAATCACTGGCGATTCTGTGTGAGACTGTAAAGAAGGCCGAACATGCGGAACATGCTGAAAAGTCACAGCAGGAACGGCTTAAGAAACATGTGAACGAACAGAAAAAGACCGAGGACAAGAAAAAGAAGAAGCGAGACCAGTAACGCCTCGGGCGTCCCGGCATGACGGACAGAAACTGAACCTTCTCTCAATCTCCCTCTCTCAGTTTTATCTTTTGCAAGTCCTGTGACGTCACACAAAAAAGGCTCGTCGGCTTCTCACCGTCGAGCCTTCTTCTTTTTGCGGACCATCGTATCAGGGACGTGTCAGGTTCGAGGGCTTCCAGCCGGTATCCATTCTAAAACTATCATCCAGCGAGGGACGTGAATTGCCGGATCCAGACGAGGATGTCGCCGGCTTTTGCGGTGCGGCGGCGGATCCGCTGGAGTGAAATTCGTCGAACGACTCTTCAAACGGATTGCTGTCCGCTGCGAAGTCATTCGCAGTCGGTGCCTTTGCCTTGGACAGCACTGAACCAGTCGCCGGTGGCGGCGTATTCTTCTGCTTCAGCAACGGCGTCGCAGTTTCGTCGCCGCTGTCATCAAATTCCGGAGTCATCATCGAATTGGCCATTTCCTGACTCGCCGTTTTCGCCTGCTGGAACACGGACCGAGCCGTCTGTTTCGTCTGGGCCGGAGTCTCCGCAACTGTGGATTGAACGGCCCCTGCCGAAGTCGACCATTCGGCTTTCTGCTGTTCGGCCCATGCGGCAAAATCATTGACGCCAGCCGAAGTGTCCTGAACATTCTGATTGGCATGCTGAGTTGCCTGTTGAGTCTTTTCGGCAACGGCGTTGGATTTGGTCGTCAGGAATTGGCTGAAGTTTTCCACCTCGGGACTGATCGTCGCCGGCGCGGCGGGAGTGGCGACGCGGGCGGCGGCGGGATTTACGTTGCTGCGCACGGCGGACTGCGTCTTCGCCGGCAACTGATTGACGTCAGTTGCTGCGGCCTGAGCGGCACTTTGTCGCTTCTGCAAAAAATCTGAAAGCGCAGGGCCGGAATACGATTTCACGGCAGGTGGTTCATCGCCAGCACCACCGAGATCTGGATCTGTGGGGTACTTTGCCGGCGATACGCTGCGACCGTTTGCGACGGCTGCATTTGTTGCGGCTGCCGTTCGAATCGGTTTTGGCCCCGCCATTCCCGGCAACATGGATCGGTCTGAACGATCGGTCGGCGACGAGTCGGCACTGCCCAGAGTTGCACGCCCGACACCGTCAGAGGACTTGTCGCCGGATTTCGCAATGGCTTCCGATGGTTCCATAAACGGATCCGACATCTCGGAATAGTCCTTCCGCGACAACCAGCCGCGATTTTTCGAACAGCCGGTGCCCATCAGCAGCGTCACCGCGATTGACAATACGATCAGCTTGCTGGCCATATTCAATTCCTTTTCGAAACGGTCCCTCGGCGAGATCGTGTTTCGTTCAAGTCCACTCAGAGGCTGTAAAAAATGGGTCTGGCTCCGAACTTCGCTACTGTTTTCGTCGGAAATTCGATTGGTTGTGAGGTGCCTGACCCAATTTTTCCACAGCCTCTCAGGGGGCCTGAGCGTCAATTTCATTTTGGTTGGTGTTTGAGTTGCTTTGTGTTGCTGACGACGAATCCCTGTCAGCCGATGTGTGCGTCGTTCTGCCGTGATATTGAAGATTGAATTCATCAGGGGAAAACGCATCCCGCCGATTGGCATACCTGGCGGCTTGAATGAATTTTCCGTCAGTGTCGTCTGTCGTCAACTGCCGCGCATGAGGATTTCCGAGTGCGTGCTCTGGTCGTTGTCGTTCGAACTCGGGCTCGATCCCGGGGCCAGGCACGGGCTCTGGCTCAGCCTCGGATTCTCTGATCGCCGAGACGAGTTGAATGCCCGAAGCGGAAGTCTGAGTCTTGCCTTCGGGCAAATTCACGGCCATCGGGGCATCGGGAGCAATGTCGTCCGCCGCTTGCAGGATCCAGTCACGCATGACCTTCATCTGCATCGCCCCGGAACGGCCTCGATAAACGCTCGACGCCATGTTGCCGTGCGACCGTTCTCCAATTTCCAGCAGCGGGCTTGAAGCAGGCTGAGAAAAATCGACCTGTCTGAGGACCGCCGCCAGGTTGCTTTCGGCGATGGCGGGTGTCGATCCGCGATGTGTCGATGTCAATTGAAATTGCGACTTCGTGCGGGGGCCGTGACAACCGGCCGTCGCGCACTTGTTCATCAGCAGTGGCTGAACGTCGCGAACAAAGGAATGTGCCACGGAGCGACTGAGCCCGGCCAGCGAACGTGTTTCGATCGCCGGTCGCTGAATCTCGACCTGCGATGGATATTCGGTGAGTCCCGTTCCGGTTCCGGTGCCGACGTTCGGTGATGATTTACCAACCTGCTCCAGCGCCTGAAGCATGCGTTTAGCGTCGTTGCGATTGGGATCAAGATACAGCGCGTCGAGCACCTCGCGTCGCGCCTGAGAATAAAGCTTGTTGGTGAGACACCAGCGAGCCAGTTCCAGATGATTCGCAGGCGTAAATTCGGGAAGTGATTCACGCATGCGGTCGTAGGCGTCTGGTAAGTTTGTCGCCGAAAATCGCACGCGATCAGAATTGATGTAAATGCGACCGCCTGGCACCTGAATGTCGTAGCCGTCAGGTCGAGGAGTCACGTCGCCGGAGATCACCTGTCCGTCCACGAGGACCAGCAATTTTGCGGGTGATTGCGTCAGCGAGCTCGCTGCCACCGGCGTCGAATCTTCCTGCGCATAGGCGGCATAAGTGCTGCCGGTAAGCAGAATTAGAAGAGTGGCGCGGCGAACATCCATGCTGTCGATCGCCCAATACAGGCGTTCCATTTCGGAGTTGCAGGCCGTCCATGGCGCGCGAATTCTCCGAATTTCAGTGCCGAACGGTAATGCTGAATACGCCTGAGGGTCAAGATGAGGTACGCCTGACTCGCTGGAAATGGTTGTGGCGTTGCTACGATTGACGCTGAAAACCGCGAAATCCGGCATTCACGAAGGACGTGCGGCAATTTCTGCCGGTTGTTGGCTAATCCGACCGGGATCGCGTTCCAACAGGTAAAACGCGCTGTCCGCACGCAGATTGGCTGCCAGCAGCCGATCGACAGCACGTCCTCGAATAATGGGGCTTTCCTTCACAATTCGCAGCCCAATGCCATCCATCAGGTCGCGAAAATCCCTCATCGACATAAAATGGACATTCGGGGTCTCATACCATTCATAGGGAAGTGCATGCGTGACAGGCGTTCGTCCGCGACGCAGAACTTCCAGTCGCACACGCCAGTGTCCAAAGTTGGGAACCACAATCAGCGCCCGATGCGCCACACGCAGCATTTCCAGCAGCAGCTTCTTGGGATGTCGAACCTGCTGCAGGGTCTGGCTGAGCACGGCGAAGTCGAAACTGTCGCAGGGGACGTCGATCAGTCCTTCATTGAGATCCGCTTCGATCGCCGGAAGTCCGCGCTCGATAACGGAAACGATATTGGCATGTTCCACCTCGACCCCCATCACGGTGCAGCCGAGTTCGCCGTTCAGTCGCTGCATCAGCCGTCCGTCGCCGCAGCCAAGGTCAATGACGCGACTGCTGCGGTCGATATGCTGCATGATGA